>OBID01000010.1_pt1 | contig 81110 bp, 84 predicted proteins | sample 1519781 | NCBI WGS metagenome assembly OBID01 (sample SAMEA3991478, study PRJEB22521) | metagenome | biome: anthropogenic terrestrial biome; feature: sewage plant; material: sludge | place: Sweden | collected 2012-09-26 | reverse complement strand
ATTGTTGCGCTATCCGCGCCTGTTCATTCCGGTCCATGTTGTCCTCCGAATGCCGATGCACTGTAGCAAGAATCGACGTAACCGTCCCGCGCAAAGTCCATCGCTCCATCCTAGATAAATGCCTAGGGCCCTTCATCTCGTGACGCGTCTCTCGTCTTGAAGACACATGCTCAATTGAACATTCCCGGGATGCCCGAACGATGCGTCATAAGAAACGTGGCCTGGCTTATCCGCTCTTGCTATCGGTCCTATGCCATACGCCATTTGCTCTGCGCATTCGCCCGACCCTACCACCGTGGTGTGACATCCGGGGTCACAGTTTGTGGCGACATCGTTTTTTTCTTACGACACGACTTTCCCATCCCCGACGCGGTTGAAATACCACCATTCGCCCCTTGCTCTCCGTTGACAGATTTCACCGTAACCCGCATATTCATGACGGTTCGTCACGAAATCGCTGAGGCGCGTCGCGAGACCGGCGCGCGGAGTCCGGAGGCCCCGACGCGTACTCGTGCAGTACGTGGAGGGTCCGAGGGGCGAGCCCGCCGGCCGAAGGCGTGTCGCAGCAGCGGATCGGCGGTTACAGTAGAAGCGCTCATGAATAATGTGGGTTGTGGATTACCGTACCGCCATATTTTTGCATCGTCTTATTCATTCTGACCCTGTCCCGCCGACCAAGGAGGTACGTATGGCAAAGACCACGTCGTCATCCAGCAGCAAACCGAAGGGACTGTCCCTGCACATCGGCCTGAACGCCGTGAGCCCCGCCGCATACGGTGGCTGGAGCGGCGACCTGGCAGCCTGTGAGTTCGATGCCAAGGATATGGCGGCGATCGCCGCCTCGCGCGGCATGAAATCCACCGTGCTGCTGACCAAAAAAGGAACACGCGCCAAGACCCTGGCGGCCATGCGCAAGGCCGCCAAGGCACTGCGGAAAGGCGATTTCTTTTTTCTGACCTATTCAGGCCACGGCGGACAGGTCCCCGACGTCACGGGTGAAGAAGCGGACAAGCAGGACGAAACCTGGTGCCTGTATGACGGCCAGCTGATCGACGATGAGTTGTACTTCGAATTGAGCCGCTTCGCGGCGGGCGTGCGCATTCTGGTGTTCTCCGACAGCTGCCACAGTGGCACCGTCACCCGCAACAGGCCACCCCAGGTCGATCCTGCCGCACCGGTCAGGCGCTCGAAAATGATGCCGATCTCCGTCGGCCTCCGCACCTATCGCGAGCACCAGCAGTTCTACGACAGCTTGCAGAAGAACGTCGCGAAAGCGGCCGGCAAGGCCTCTGCGGCAGACCCGGATAGCGTGCTCGCCCAATTAGCCGTGAGCCCGCGTTTGACCGCGATCGCGAAAGATTTCAAAGCATCCGTCATCCTCATCTCGGGATGCCAGGATAACCAGACCTCCATGGATGGCGAGCAGAACGGAGCGTTCACCGAACAGTTGCTGAAGGTCTGGAACCATGGGAACTACAGCGGGAACTACGCCAAGTTCCACGCGGCCATCAGGGCGGAATTGCCGGCGAGCCAGACACCGAATCTCTTTACGCTCGGAGCGGCCGCCCGTTTTGTGCGCCAGCGCCCTTTCACGGTGTGACGACAACGACCGACAGGAGGGGAGGGTCATGAAGATGAAGCGGCTTGTCGGCATGGGAGTGATGGTCATGGCGCTGGTCCTGTCCGACGCCATTGAAGCGGCAGACCTGACCGGCGCATGGAAAGGTCTGCTCAGCGGCGCCGACGGCAGTCAGGCCGAAGTGCAAATCGACTTCAGTCCGCAGGGCTTTCCCCTCTATTCGTACACGAACAACAAGGGGCTGACGCGGCAAGTGGAGCTGTCGCAGGTCGGTCAAACGGTGGAATACGTTCCGCCGGGAGGCGGCGTGCAACGGATGGTCGTGAAGCGTGTCGAGCAGGGGCAGGGGCGATTATCGGTCGGGATCGTCGGCTCCTTCGAGCGGGCGAGCCAAGGCTATCTGGATCAACGGCAGGAAGCGGCGCTGTTCGAATATGCCCTCGTCCCCGGCGGCCTGAAGATGCGGGTCACCACCAGTTCGACATCCCACTTCGGCGACAAGGATCTGATGGTGGGAGGCGATCCGGACGCCGTTGTCGCGGAGGGGGTCCTGCAGAAGTTGCGTTGAGGCGGAAAGCACGAGGGGTGCACCGGAGCAGAGTCAACCTGACTGCCTTACCGGAAGGGCGCCGTATACCATGCCCTTCCGGTCACACAGGCGAGCGTCGCCATCGTCGGGCGGCGGTGACGCACGCACGAAATTGAATCAGCGGCCCTTCTTTGCACTTTTTTCAGCGCGTTTCTCCATCATCGTCTTCGCCGGCTTCTTCTTCGTCGCCTTTTTCTGCTGCATGCCCTTCGCCATACCTAACCTCCCGTGGTAAATGAATGAGTAGCAGGATGCGAAAAAAATCCGCCAGCGGCGTTCACACACGCGACGCGCGTTATTTTCCCCGCGTCGTGAACCTCAGCAGCTCACCGTACGGCCACGGGACAAGAGCCTGTCTTGACAGGCTCGGGGTGGGCGGGTACGAATGAACGATTCGCCTCTTCGCTTGCTGCGGCCTTGCTGGACGGACTTTTTGCGCATCCTGCGGGTTACTGCCATACCGACACGGCGCAGGAGTGGATCGTCTCGTATTGCGCAACAAGCGAGTTTTTCCGTAGCCTGCTAGTACCCTGTCGATGTCGATGCTCCACGTTCATACACGCAATCCGGGCAAAATGGAATAGGTGCGATCCCATGGCAGTGCCATCTCCCGTGTCTTTCTCCGACTCGCTCACCTTAGCGCGACGCACCGCCTTCTATGAGCGGCATAAACCCATCGCGGTGGTGATGATCCTCCTCGTCTTCCTCCTCCCGTTCTTCGGGGTCTTTGTGCGCGGGTTGATCGGCGCGGCGGCGGGCGTGATCGTTTCGGTCTTGTGTTATTACCTCACGCCTTACCTGGTGCTCAAACTTAACGGAGAGACAAACCGATAAGCACGCCCGGGCACAACGACCGGGACGGCTGCAGAAATTCTGTCTTTCCTATTCCGATCAGCCAACCTGCCATACAATGCCTGCTGTACGTGAGCTGGTTCACGACAGGAGGGATCTGGAATGTTTCTGCCCGCGCGATTGTTCGGTTCGAAAAACCGTCGCACTCCCCTGCAACTGACTCCACGGCGGCTCACCGGGCAATCCGTGGACGAACAGATCCGGCGTCTCCAGTCGGCATGGGGCGATGTCCTCTCGCTGCCGATGTGTCTCGGCGCTCTGGCCCTCTATGAATGGTGGCGATGGTTGTTCTCCATCCCCTCGAATCCCTTGCTCCTCACCATCGTGGCCGCGGTCGCCATTCATGCCACCTGGCGGCGCCGCGCTGTGTATAAAGCCGAATTGAAACTGCTGCGCCTTGGTCGCGGCGATGAACCGACCGTCGCACAAGCCGCAGAGTTGCTGCGATTGACCGCCGCTCGCCTTCTGCAGCACATCGCGAACATCCGTATACCCTCAACGATCCTGTCCTCGGTTCGCCGTGCGCTCTCGCCGGCGAATGGACTCGCCAAACGTCTCGCCGCGCGCCTCTAGCCCGGATTATTCATGAGTTCCGTCGCGAGGCGTTCGAGACGGAAGCCCGCCGAGGCTTTTCTCGTTCGGCCTCCTCGGAGGTACGTTTGACGTTTCACGCTTCACGCTCACCCTGCCCGGCAGGGGTCCGCCCCACCTTGCTTGACAGCCCGAAAGCCCATCCACGACAATGCCGCCATGGCACCGCGCATCATCATCGAACGTCTGGAGTGTTACGGCCGCTGTGGCGTCACGGAAGAGGAACGCGGCAAACCGCAGTTGATCGCCATCGATGTGGAGTTGGAAGCGGCGGTCGACGCCGCCGGCCTCTCGGATCGCCTCGATGAGACGATCGATTATGCCCGGGTCGCGGAACGCCTCGTGGCGCTCAACGGTTCGTTGACCTGCCGCCTCCTGGAAACCCTCGCGGAACAGCTGGTCGGGATGCTCTTCGCAGAATTCCCGGTCGACCGAGTGCAGCTTTGGATCCGAAAACTCCATGCGCCGTTGGCGATGGTCGCCGGCTCAGTCGGTGTTCGTGTGGACCGGACTCGCACCGCGCAGCAGGCAGGACCGAGCCCCTCGCCGTTTCTGACGCAGCAGCTTGGGCGCCTCCCCAAAGGCCGGGTCCTGGATGTCGCGGCAGGCCGAGGACGCCATGCCCTGCATCTGCTGTCCCACGGCATGCAAGTCGAAGCCATCGATCGAGACGCTCTCGCACTGACGGCGCTGAAAAAGGCCGCCGAGGAGCGGCAGCTCTCAGGCCTGACAACGCGGGTGCTGGATTTGGAAGAGAAGCCCGACCATCCCCCCGACCTGGGCCGGGACTGTTATGATGCCATCGTCGTCTTTTTTTACCTGCATCGTCCCCTCTTCCCCGTGCTGGTGGACGCGCTGAAACCGAACGGCATCTTGATCTACGAAACCTTCAGCATCGAGAATTACTTCCGTCACCAACATCCGCGCCGATGGGAATTCTGTCTGGCGCAGAACGAACTACTCCGATTGACCGCCCCGCTTCGCGTGCTCCATTACGACGAGGGCGAACATGACGGGGGCCATGGCAGCGGGCCATGCTACACCGCGCGCTTGGTCGCGCAGAAAGCGGGGCCTGAACTACCACGATGAGTCGCATCGACCTTCACCTCCATACCACCCATTCGGACGGCAGCTTTTCCACCCGCGACGTAATGGCCTTTGCCAAGCAGGCCGGCGTAACCGCGCTCGCGATCACCGACCACGACATTGTCGAGGGGATTGCGGAAGCCACGGCCATCGGGGCCGAACTCGGCATCGAAGTCGTCCCCGGCGTCGAAATCAGCTCGCGCCTCGGCGAGAGCGAACTCCATATCCTCGGCTATTTTCTGAACTGGACCGATCCGCTCCTGGCCCAACGTCTCAGCACCTTGCGGGACAGCCGCCACACACGCAATCCGAAGATCGTCCAACGCCTCAACGAGCTGGGCATCCCGATTACCTATGAAGAAGTGCGGGCCCTGGCCGGTACCGAATCGGTGGGCCGCCCCCACATCGCCCGGCTGTTGATGGAGAAGAAATTCGTCACATCGGCCAAGGAAGCCTTCGACCGCTATCTGGCCAACGGCCGCCCGGCCTTTGTCGATCGTGAGTTGCCGGAACCGGCCGAGGCGGTGCGATGGATTCGTGAGGCCGGCGGCGTACCGGTGCTGGCGCATCCGACCTGGGTGAGAACATCCGCAGACGGCTTGCGCACCCTGGTCCGCGACCTGAAAGCCGCCGGACTGGGAGGCATCGAAGTGCACTACAGCACTCACACACCCAGCCAGACCACCGAATACCTTGAGCTGGCCAAGCAGTGCGACCTCCTCGTCACCGGAGGAAGCGATTTCCACGGTGTCACCAAGCCGGATATCGAGGTCGGCATCGGCCGGGGTCAGTTGAAGGTGTCCGAGAAACTGCTCGATCCGCTCAGAAAAGCCGCAACCTCGAACTGATCTTCAGGCAAGTAGCCCGACGATCACCGCATCGCCCTCTCCGGGACCAATCCCTCCCCTGTCTCTAGCCCGGACTATTCATGAACACCCGCTCCGTCGTCCGATCCTCTCGCCCGGCGGGGCTGTTCTCGCTCGGCCTCCTCGACGGACTGCAAGTACGCCTGCGTCGGCCTTACGTGCGAGAAGCCCCGGCGGGCTTCGGTCTCAAACGCCTCGCGACGGCATTCATGAATAATCCGGGCTAGGGTGCACTATTCCCTCGTTTCGTTGACACTCCAAGACCTTCAGTTACACTGAGGGATAACTACGCACGACTCCAACACATGACCACATCCTGGGGCTGGATCGGCCCGTATTTGATCGTCATTATCCTTGCGATTATGGTCGGGCCGTTACTGGCCACCCTTCCGCTGTTCACACACACGTTCCTCCAACCGTTACGCATGAACGCCGCGCAGGCCGTGCGATTGATCGCCGACGGGATCTGCCTGTTGATGATCTGGCTCACCGCGGCCAGGGCCAGGCAGGACCTGCACGACAACGGCAAGGGCCAAACCTTTTTCCGTGCGATTCTGTTTCCCTCCGCGCTCCTCCTGATCGTCCTCGTGGCCACTCGCGCGTATGAGGCGCATGGCGTTCCGGTGCTCGGGACTCCCAAGCAACCGCTCTATAACTGGCTGATCACCGGCGGCCTGATCGGCGCGGCCATCTGGCTGACGTTCGCCTGGGTTCGTCATGCCGACGCGCTGACCCAGGCCTTCGCCGGTCGTCCACGCCGTCGTCCGGTTGAGGAGGAAGACGAACCGGCAGACACGGCCGGCGAGGCCCGCGCGACCGCCGACACGATCACTCCCAACCCAACCCGTGCAGGCGGCACCGTGATCGTCCGCAATGGGACCGCCGTTCCGGACACGCTGGGCCGCTATCAGGTCGTCAGGGAACTCGGTCGTGGCGCCATGGGCGTCGTCTACCTGGGCAAAGACCCGACGATCCAACGCCACGTCGCCATCAAAACCATGCGGCTCGACGACATCGATAACGAAGACGAGCTCAAAGCATTCCGGGACCGCTTCTTTCGCGAAGCCGAATCGACCGGACGCCTCTCACACCCCAATATCGTCACGGTCTATGACGCCGGCGAGCAGGAGGGTCTCGCCTATATCGCGATGGAGTACCTCGAGGGCACCTTGCTCAGCTGCTATTGCCAGAAATCCACCCTCCTTCCGGCCAAGCAGGCCTTGCAGATCGTGGCAACGGTCGCCGATGCCCTGGACTATGCACACAGCCAGGGCGTGATCCATCGCGACGTGAAACCCCCGAACATCATGATTCTGAAACAACGCCTCGTGAAGGTAATGGATTTCGGCATCGCCAAGATGGCCAGCGGCTCGAAAACCCAGACCAGCATGATTCTGGGCACGCCGCGGTACATGTCGCCGGAGCAGGCGACGGGAAAAGATGTGGACGGCCGGTCCGATGTATTTTCCCTGGGCATCGTGCTCTTCGAGCTGTTGACCGGCGAACGTCCGTTCGACGCGGAAAACATGCCGGCGCTCGTCACGCGCATCGCCAAAGCTCCGCATGCCCCGCTGCTCAAATACCGCCGCGATCTTCCCACACGGGTCCAGGCCATCCTCGATCGCGCACTCCAGAAAGAAATCCCGAACCGATACCGACACGCCAGCGATATGGCGCAGGACCTCCGTGACGTCTTCCAAGTGATGCCGAGATAGGCCCGACCATGCACTCCTTGCACATCACACATGGAGCGACCTCGGACGTCGGTTTGACCCGCGCGCACAACGAAGACCGCTTTCATGCCGATCCCTCCGCCGGTCTGTTCGTGGTCTGTGACGGAATGGGCGGCCACCGCGCAGGAGAAGTCGCCAGCAGCCGCGTCATCGACATCATTCCCCGCCACCTGGCGGAGGCCGAGGCCGACCCGTCTCTCCCCCTGATCGGCGCGGTACGACCGGAGTTCTCCTCAGCCACCAACCGGTTGGCGAGCGCCGTCCGGTTGGCCAATCACAAGGTGCATCAGGAGGCGGCGCGTCATGTCGAATACGCCGGCATGGGCACTACGGTCGTGGCGGCCTGGCTGGTCGGGCCGATCCTCTCGATCGCCCACGTGGGCGACAGTCGGCTCTATTTGATCCGCGGCAATGCGCTGCAACTCCTGACGACAGACCATTCTCTGGTGCAGGAGCAGGTGCAGTCCGGACTACTGACCGCCCATGACGCGACGCGCGCGTCGTACAAGCATGTGTTGACCCGCGCCGTCGGCGTGCATCCTCTGGTGGAGGTCGAGCTGGGAGAACTCCCCGTGTTGAACGGCGATATGTTCCTCCTGTGCTCCGACGGCCTGACCGCCGGCGTGTCGGCCGACACGATCCTCCGCGTCGTGCAGGAATCTTCCGATCCGCAGACCGTCTCCGACCGTCTCATCGCCCTGTCGAATGCCGCCGGGGGGACCGACAATACGACCGTCATCGTGGCGATGCTCAGGCACCGCAAGCCGGGCATGTGGCATCGCATGTGCTCACAGTTGTTCGCCGCACCGACCACCGAACCATCCTAAGGAGCGACCATGTCCCAGCACCACCCAGCATCACCTACGCTCCTCGTGAAGGCGCCGCAGGGCGGCACACGAGAACTCGAGGTCTCGCGCACGCCCTTCACGATCGGACGGAAGCACGACAACGATCTCTGCCTGGAAGACCTCGCCGTCTCCGCCCACCATGCGCGGATCGTCCAGGTGCAGCAAGTCCTGTTTCTCGAAGATCTGACCAGCACCAACGGCACTTTCGTGAACGAGCAGAAAATCGACCGGCGACAACTGCGCGACGCAGACAGCATTCGTCTCGGCACGCACCGGTTGATTTTTCGGGAAGCACACCCGATCGCAGCGGAAACGGCCGGCACCGGCGAGGTCCTGATTACCGACGACACGATGGTGGTGTCGCGTCCGATGGGCGGCGAGCGCCCGCTGGCGGAGCAGAACATCGGCGTGGTGGAAATTCTCTCGGGAAAGAGCGGGCAATCACAGTATCACCTGACGAAACACGTGTCGCTGATCGGCGCACAGGACGACGCCGTCATCACATTGACCGGGTGGTTTGCGCCGAAAACGGCCGCAGTGATCAGTCGGCGCGGCGAGGGATACGTGGTGAGCCAGACCGAGAGCGGGAAACGTATCCTCGTGAACGGCCGTCACATTCAGGGGGAACACGCGCTTCGCAACGGAGATGTGGTGGAAGTGGCCGGTCTCACCATGCGATTTTTGCTGCGCGACCCGAAGGGGAGTCTCGTCGCGCGCTAGCCCGCATTAGTCACGAGAGTCCGTCACGAAACCACGGAGACGCCTTGCGAGACGGGCGCGTGGAGCCTTTCGGGCCGAGGCATACTTGAACCAGTATGGTGAGGCCACGAGGGGCGAGCCCGCCCGCTTGGGTGCGAGCATCTCGCACCCAAGCTTGTCACAGCGGCGTGTCGGTGGTTGCAGTAGGAGTCATCGTGAATACTGCGGGCTAGTTGAGCAAACGACCCCGTTTCGGCAGGAGTTGAAAACACTGGTCCGAGACTTCCTGGGCATGAGATTCCAGACACTGCACCAAGGCCCCGCCGCCTAGCGGCACCTCCCGACAGAACTGCCTTCGGTCCGCCTCACAGGCTGTACGCAGCTGTTGCATCGCCTCTTTCATTCGCACGAGCCGTTCCCGCAGCATCGGCCGGCATGGGGCGGAGAGTTGTGCCGTCTTGCGTAGCAGACAGGCGCGCCGCTCCCCTTCCTCCTCGGGGCACAGCGCCTCAATTTCCAGATCGCATTTCAGCTCCCTCCCGAACGGCGCACGCACGGGCTCAACCGGAGGATGCTCCTGGGCTTCAATTTGTATGACCGGGGCCGGCTCCCGCACCACCACCGGTTGCGAAACCGGCTCCGGGGTCGGCGGGGCGGGAACACCGGTGTGTGCCGGAGAAGCAGGTGTCGCAGGTTGTGGCGGGAAGGAAACCGGTGTCGGTTCGGAGGCCAGGTCGTTCTGCGGCAGCGTATAGAGCACGAGGCTCCAGACCGCGCCCAACACCACACAACTGAGTACTGTCACAATCGCGATGGAACCGAGTCGGGATGGGCCAGCCAAGGAGCTCCTACGGGGTATGAGATCGATCCTGCCTGATCAGCAGGATCTGGGAAGAGGCTTCCCCTTACCCGTTCGACGCGGGCGACGATGCGGCACACATGGAATTGTCCGGCAACCGCCGCTTCAGTTCTCAGGCGCTTCGACGATGTGGTTCTCGAAACGGGTGCAACCTTCCGCCAGCAATCGATTGGTCAGCATTTCCCCCGGCCATTCGATCGGGAGGTCGGCCGTGAACACCCATACGTCGGGCGACGTCCACACAGGACCGTGGTCCTCCGGCAACTCCGGATCGAAGAGATCGGTCCAGACCGGCATATACACGCCGTTGCCACATTGCGTGTGCAGATGGGCGATCGTGCGCGCCCGCACCATGGGATCCAAATCCCGCCAGACTGCGGCGGTTTCGTCGGCCAACCGGTGCAGTCGCACCGCATTCTGCGCGTCGAACAGCGCATAAGAGGCGTAGACCGGCACCTCCAGGGTGTCCGGGGCCAGCGCCAGCTCGGCGCATTGTGCGACGAGACCTTCCAGCAGCGCCCGGCGCTCCGGTTCCTCCAGGGAATCGGGCAAGCCCGGATCGGGCATGCCGATCAATTGAAAGAACAGAAACGCGGTGTTTTCGACCGGGGGATAGAGACGCGACGCAATCGCCTGAGTGCGCTGAGAATCCGCGATGCTCACGAGATGTTCGTTCAACGTCTGGAGGGTTAACCCTTCGAGGGTCGCGTCGGTCAGGAGACGGGGTTCCACCCGCACGACCACGCCGGCCGGAATCTGCAAATGTCGATGCAGCAGATCTGCCGTCGCGACGGGGTCGATCTTCAATCCAAGCGGCTGCCCCAAGTTGGCTTGGAGCGGCAACTCCAACGCGGCCATCAAGGCATAGGCGCCCTTGTCGTCATCCGGCCCATCCATGATGACGGCGCACGAGGCCTCCGCCACCAGATCAAACATCCACTCCGCCATCTCCTCATCGAGCGCCGCCAAGACGGTCAGCAGATCCTGCTCACGTCCCTGCTCGATAAAGGCTTGCAGGGTATCGATTGCGGCATCCGTGTCCCCATGGTCATGGCGACGGGCGTTGATCAAATGAATCAAATCCCTCGTCAGCGGATCCGGTCGTGACCAACTCAACATGGCTGGCCTCCCATGTCGATACGAAGTCCTGCTGAATGGTATCTGTTCATGCTGTTATCCATGTTGCCAAACTTTCCAGAGCGTGGCAAGCGCGAATGCGGTTCTTCGTCGACCTCAGCAGCACACCATCCGTGGCAGCCTCGCCACAGAACGTTCGACGCATCATTCTCCGATGACTTTGACCAGCACACGCTTACGCCGCCGCCCATCGAACTCTCCGTAAAATATTTGTTCCCACGGCCCGAAGTCCAGCTTCCCATCCGTAATGGCGACCACCACCTCCCGCCCCATGAGCTGCCGCTTGATGTGCGCATCGCCGTTGTCTTCACCGGTGTCGTTGTGGCGGTACGTCGCCTCGTGCGGCGCGAGACGCTCAAGAAACTCATCATAGTCGCGCAGCAGCCCTGCCTCGTCATCGTTGATATACACGCTGGCGGTAATGTGCATGGCATTCACCAGCACCATCCCCTCCCGCACCCCGCTTTTTTGCACCACGGCATCGACCTGCGGCGTGATATTCACATACGCGCGCCTGGTTTTCGTTTCAAACCAGAGTTCTTCTCGATAGGACTTCATCGGTCTTCACATTCAGGGTGGTGCGCGATTCTGCAACGAGGATGTTGGAACTTGCAAGCCCTTGCGCATCAAGTCAACCCTTCACGCGCTCCGCCTCCGCGGCCGCAATCGGTTCGACATTTCCAACCCAGGAACCTGTCCGACATGGCCTTCGTAGCGGGGCGAAGGAGGCGCGACCAGATGCTAGCCCGAAAAAGCCGGACGCGTATTCGCTGGAATACGTTGAGGACTATTTCGGGCCGAGAACGACTCAGATGATCGTGGATCGTTTGCCGCAGTAGAACGGTCAATGTCGGACAGACTCCCGGCCGGCCGGGCCTTGTCGCAGAACATGCGTGCCGCCTGTCGCTTTGTCGAACAAAATTGACAGGCTGTGGGGCCGGTGATAAGTACCTACAAATAGACAGACCCGCGCCATTGTTTCGAATGAGGAGGTCCTCCGATGGTTTCATCTACGGGCATTCCTGCCATGCGCAGCGAGTGGACGAACTGGCATCTCCTGTTCGCAAGTCAACCGGAGCCGGATCTGGAATTCACCGAGGAAGACCTGGATGAATCAATGCCGCCCCCGGCGCCACCGATGAACTCGCCGAAGCGATCCGGCAAAAAGCCGTTGCTCTGGATTCTGCTGCTTCTGCTGGTGGGAGGAGTCGGCTACGTCGCCATGGACCCGGATGGAGCCATGCAGCTGGTTGAACCCTATCTGGGTGGCGGCGCAGAGCCCGCTCAGCCCGTGATCCAGAAACCGCCGGTCAAAGCTCAAGCTCCGAAACAAGCACCGACGGTGGCACCACCCGTGGTGGCCGACAACAGCACCCCGGCTCCGGCTGATGTGCCTGCGCCGTCGTCCGCCATGTCGGCTCCCGCAATACCCGCACCTGCCATGCCGGCCCTCCAGCCCGCAGCTTCAGCCCCCAAGCCCGCGGCTCCGACCGTGCGCGTCGCCGGTCCGCTCTATGCGGAAGGCCAACGGGTGACGGTCATCGCCGATCCGACCAGACCCAAGTCCCCCATACCCCTCTTCGTTGACGCCGTAGGGACTAAAACCAGCACGACAGTGCTGGCCGGCGCCACGCTCACGATCCTGGACGGCGATTACCAAAAGCGCGGCTGGGTCTACTCGGTTCGAGCTCAGGATGGTCGAAAAGGCTGGGTCCCTGAACGTAGCCTCAGGCTGAAACGCTAAGCACACGATCGTCTCTCAGGCCTCGTATGACGGCCCGTTCCTCAGTGGGACGGGCCGTCGTCTTTTCTTGTCGATACGCCCTTGTTATAATGCCGCGCCCACACGACCGACAGCCCGATATTCAACGAACTACGCACAGGGATGCCAGAATAATGACCATGAGCGAACTACGCGCCATCATTTTTGATTTTGACGGAGTCATTGCCGACACCGAGCCCCTGCACTTTGCCGCCCTGCGACAGGTTCTGGCCGGCATTGAGATCTCCCTCACCGAAGCGGAGTACTATACCGACTACCTCGGGTTCGACGATCGCGGCTGCTTCCTGGCGGCCTTGCAGTCCCACCGGCGCCAGGCGTCTCCCACGCTCCTTGGCGAATTGATGGAGCACAAGGCCCACGCCTACCTGGCCGCCGTCAAACAACATCTGGCAATCTTCCCCGGCGTGCGCGAACTGGTTCATGAGGCCGCCGCTCGATATCCGCTCGCCATCGCCTCCGGCGCGCTGCGGAATGAAATCGAACTGATTCTGGAAGAGGCGGGTCTTCGTAAGGCATTTCTGCACATTACCAGCGCGGAAGACGTGACCCGTGGCAAGCCGGCGCCCGATCCCTTCCTCCACGCGATGGCCGGCTTGAACTCACAACCGAACCAACCCGCACTGTTCCCGAACGACTGCCTGGTCATCGAAGATTCCCTGCCCGGCATCAGAGCCGCACGCGCCGCCGGCATGAAAGTGCTGGCTGTCGCCAATACCCACACGGTGCAGGATCTCGGAGAGGCCGATGCCATTACCCATTCGCTTGCAGACACCAGACTGCAGGACCTGCAGGCGCGCCTGTGGGGAGCGGCTCAAGGCCGCCCATGAAAATTTGTTCGCTGGTGCCGGGTGCCACGGAAGTCGTCGCGGCCTTGGGGTGCCAACACAATCTGATCGGGATCAGCCATGAATGTGACTTTCCGCCGAGCCTCGCACAGATCCCGGTGATGGTGCGTCCGCGCATCGAGAGCCATCATCTCTCCAGCGCTGAGATCGACCAGCAGGTCGGCGCGCTGCTCGCCGCCGACGTAGGGCTCTATGAATTGGATGAGACACGGTTCTTGGCCGCACGACCGGACCTGATCATTACCCAGGCGCTGTGTGATGTCTGCGCCATCACCCCGTCACAGTTGGAGCGGGTCGTTCATGCACTCTCGCCGCCGCCTCGCATGCTCACCCTCAATCCCGGGCGACTTGATGACATCCTCCTGGATATTGAAACGATTGGAACAGCCATCGGGCGGGAAGAAGCCGGAACACAGTTGTCCGCGGTGCTCCGCAGCAGGCTCGACACCGTACGGGCCACCGTGGGCGCTCAGGCAACGCGCCCCAGAGTCGCCTGTATCGAATGGCTCGCGCCGCTCTACACTGCAGGCCACTGGGTTCCCGACATGGTGGCCGCTGCAGGGGGCATCGACGTCCTGGCGCAGCCCGGCACGGCCTCCCGAAAAATGGATTGGGACACACTCGCGGCCTCTGAACCGGACGTGATCGTCCTCATGCCCTGCGGATTTACCGTCCCGCGCACGAAAGCCGAACTCGCAAGCATGACGGCACATCCGCAGTGGCAACATCTTCCCGCCGTTCAGCGGGGAGACGTCTACCTCGTCGATGCGCTCTCATACTTCAGCCGCCCCGGCCCACGACTGATCGACGGCGTGGAACAACTCGCCGCCATTTTGCACCCAGCCTCTTACGGCCGCCACCTTCCCGCGTCCGTCGAACGACTTGAGGGACAGACGACGCACTCACACTGATGACACGATGATGACACCAGCTGAAGCCCAAACCTACTGCACGACCCTCACCAAAAAAAGCGGGAGCAATTTCTACTACTCCTTTTTGTTTCTTCCGAAAGCCCGCCGCGAAGCGATGTACACGGTCTACGCCTTCTGTAAGGAAGTGGACAACGCCGTGGACGAGCCGCCTCCCGGCAGTCATCCGCAGGAAGAATTGGCCCGCTGGCGGCGCGAGCTGGCCGCCGCCTACGACGGCACGCCGACGTTCCCCGTCACCGTCAGCCTTGCCCGGCACGTACGGGAGCTGTCCATTCCGCAGGCCTATTTCGAGGAACTCATCAAGGGCGTCGAGATGGACCTCACGACCACCCGGTACGCCACCTTCGACCAACTGTCTCTCTACTGTTATCGGGTGGCGTCGGTGGTGGGATTGATCTGCCTGCACGTGTTCGGCACCACCTCCCCGCGCGCCCAGGACTATGCCGTCAATCTCGGCATGGCCTTTCAATTGACCAATATTCTTCGCGACCTGGGCAACGATGCAGAATGCGGTCGCGTCTATGTGCCGCAAGAAGACCTCGCGCGTTTCGCCTACCGGGAGGAGGATCTCCTGCACCGGCGGTACAAACCGGAATTTACCGAGTTCATGCGGTTTGAAGTCGGCCGAGCAAAGGAATTTTACGCCAAGGCGGCGCGGGCGCTCGATTCGCTGCCACGCGCCGAACGCCGGGCCCTGACGGTGGCGGAAATCATGCGCGGTGTGTATAGCCGGATCTTGCACCGGATCGAGCAGTCCGGTTACCGCGTATTGGGAGATCGGGTCACGCTGACTCCGAGCCATCGCTTGGCCGTGGCAGCAGGCGTGTGGTTGCGCTCCCGTCTCCCCTCTTCGACTCCATGAACCGGACAGTGCTCATCCTCGGCGGCGGGATCGCCGGTCTGACGGCAGCCTTACACCTCGCCGCCGACGGCCATGCCGTCACCGTGATCGAGCAGGCCGACCACCTGGGAGGCCGCCTCTGTCACGCGCCTCCCCCGTTGCTCCTCGAAGCCCACACAGCCACCTGGTCCCTGCTCAAGACCCTCGGCAAAGACACCGCCACCAGGCGGCTTCGACATACGCCGCTTGAATTTCTTCAGGCGACGGGAACTCGCACCCAATTTCTGCACCTTCCCCTGCCGTCCCCGCTCAACACCCTCCTCGGAACCACCCTGTTCCAGGGTCTGTCGATGCGGGACCGCTGGCATCTCCTCTCCTTCCTTGAACGCACATGGGAACAGGATCCTCCGTTGCCGAACGATCTCGACACACGAGCGGCCGACGAATGGCTCGCGAGCATCGGCCAGTCGGAACATGCCCGGCACGGTGTCTGGAACAGCCTTGCCCGCTTGTTGCTGGGGGCGGCGCTTCCGCAGGTATCCGCAGAGCTTTTCATGCGCACACTGCGACGCTGCTTTTTGACCGGTGCCCGCGCCACGAAGTTAATCATCCCGCCTCACGGACTCGATTCATTCTTGCTCACGCCGCTTCGGGCGCAGCTTGACCGGATGGGAGTCCGGTCTCGGCTGAACACGACGGCGACGCAATTGCACTTCACCCAGGATCGTGTCGCCCATGTCGAACTGGCAGACCGCACCCGGCTCACCGCCGATTGGTATGTCGCCGCGCTGCCGCACCATCGACTCACGCCACTCTTGCCGGAACGAGTCGTGACGCACTATGCCTATTTCCAGCAAATCAGCCGCCTGAGCGAGTCTCCCCTGGTGATCGTTCGCCTGCACCTTGCGCAACCGGTCGAACAGACACAACTCGTCCTTTTGGAACGCAACCGGCTTCATTGGATGATCCGGCACGCAGACGAGGAACGGCACGAGCAGGCCGCTGTGTTGTGGGCCGTCGCAGTCGATGAGCCGGGCCTGTTGCCGCAATCGAAAGACGACCTCGTTCAACTGACCCTGAAAGACATGGAGAGAGCGTTCCCCGGCGGCCCGCTTCCCAGGCTCATCGAGTCGGATATCGTTCGTCTCCCGTCGGCCATCCTGACCACCAAACCGGGTACGCAACAGTGCCGACCGCTCTCACACAGTCCGTTTACCAATTTTCTCGTCGCCGGCGCCTGGACGGACACCGGCTGGCCGGCCAGTCTGGAGTCCGCAATTCTCAGCGGCCAACGCTCCGCCGCGCTCGTTCCCGCCGACGCATCATGACTCGTCCGATGGGCGAATGGCTCACGACATCACGTTGACAACCCCTCCCACCGCGACTAAGATTTGGCCCTCCACTCGAATGGAACGCATATGTCTTCATCCCTGACCACCCTGCAGGAACTCGCCGAGTCGCTTCACAATTGCCAACGCTGCCCGCTCGCCAAGCTCGGTCGACGCCAGGTCGTCTTCGGCGTCGGCAACCCTCATGCATCCGTCATGTTCGTAGGGGAGGCACCGGGATTTCACGAGGATCAGAAGGGGGAGCCATTCGTCGGGGCAGCCGGACAATTGCTCAACGACTTGTTGGAGTCAGCGGGGCTGTCGCGCGCGGATATCTACATCGCCAATGTGATCAAATGCCGCCCGCCGAATAACCGCGACCCCGAACCTCAGGAGGTCGAGACCTGCAAACCGTTTCTCTTGCAGCAGATCGCCATGATTCGGCCGAAGCTGGTCTGTTCGCTGGGCAATTGGGCGACGCAGACACTTCTGGAGCGCAAGGTCGGGATTACGAGAGTACGCGGACAGGCGTTTTATCTGAAGGAATTCGTACTGTTTCCCCTGCTCCATCCCGCCGCAGCGCTGCACCAGGGGACCATGCTGCAGCCGTTGCGGGAGGACTTCCAGAAGCTGAGGGAGTTTCTCGACCGGCACAGTCAGCCTCCTGCGACGCAGGAGGGAGCCGCTTCGAGCACCACCGAAACGGTGCGGATCGATCCCCCCGCTACGATCGCGCAACAAATGGATTTGTTCGGGTCATAGCACGACCGCTCCGAAGAGACTGAATCAGGAACGACCGCCCGTCCGGGGCCGTCACAGCCGCCTTCAGGTGCGGGCGGGATCCTTCACGGCATCGGGAGTTGCGGCCTCATCAGCCGTGGCTTCCTCCGACGACTCCTCTTCTTCCGGAGCGCCGAACCAGGCAACCAACATTTCTTCCCACCAGGCCTCATCGATTTCAGGGCCGGGATCGACACCGAGAAACGCCACATCGTCGGCCGAAATACCTTCTCCGACCAGGTGCGGCTGAAACTTCGCGCGATCAATCACTTCCTTCGTGGCGTACCCGCCTAAGATCCAGGAATCCGGATCCGCCCGCCTGGACTTGTATGCCTTGAGGTTGAGCTTCAGGTACATAAAGACCTGCTGCTGATGATCGTCTCCGACCCCGCTCTGCGGCAGACTGAGTGTCTTTTCGATTTTTTTTCTCCAGTGCCGATCCTCGTATCGCGAGGTGATCAACTGAAGCATCGTCTTTCCCAGTTCGGCATCAAGAGACATGGTCTGTTCCCTTACTCTGTTCTGATGATTGTTCGCTTACCGGCCGTAGGTGCCGGTGAAGGATGCTTTTCCGATGGCGTTCTGATTGAGATAGTACCCGACCATCGCGCCGGAGGCCTCTTTCTTGAGCGGCAACTGATCCACCTTCAGCGCGAACACCGTGAAGATATACCGGTGCGGTTTATCTCCCGGCGGTGGACAGGGCCCGCCAAAACCAGGCTGGCCAAAATCCGTCACGCTCTGAATGCTCCCTTGAGGCACGCCGGCACTCTCCGGCTGCCCCGCTCCGGCCGGCAAGTGCGTCACGCTCGGAGCTATATTGAAGATGAGCCAGTGCCACCAACCGCTTCCCGTGGGGGCATCCGGATCATAGACTGTCACGGCAAAACTCTTCGTGTCTTTCGGCGCATGATCCCATCGCAGTTCAGGCGACAGGTTGCCACCCGTGCAGCCGAACCCGTTAAACACGTGCTCATTGCCGATCGTGCTCTGATCCTTGATCGTCGGGCTCGTTACCTGAAATTCCGCTGCCCGCCCGACCGCAGGACCCACCAGCAAGGCACAGATCATCGAGGCCATCAGTCGTCGCATCACTTACCCCCTTCGCAACCTAGCAGGATGCGGAAAAAGTCCGCCAGCGGCGTTCTCGCAAGACACTGCCGCCTCACCGGCTCGGCGGCGTTCACAAACGTGACGCGCGTTATTCCGCGCGTCGTGAACCTCAGAAGCTCACCGTACAGCGCGAGTACGATTCGCCGCCTCGCTTGCTGCGGCCTTGCTGGACGGCCTTTTTTCACATCCTGCGGGTTATTGCAATACCAACACGGCGCATGAGTTGATACGTGGCGTATTGCGCAACAGTCAAGTGCTTCCGCAGCCCGCTAGTTCCCTGCCAGCGTCATCTCCGCGAGCTTCACGGTGGGGCTGGCGATCCGTCCACGAAACACCAGATCCGTGCCGATCGTCTCGATATTGGCATACATCTGCTTCAGATTACCGGCGATGGTAATTTCCTCCACCGGATAAGCCAACTCGCCGTTTTCAATCCAGAACCCGCTTGCCCCGCGGGAGTAGTCGCCGGTAACCATGTTGATGCCGAACCCGATCAAATCCGTCACATACAGACCTTGCTTCACGGAGGCCAGAATATCTTCCGGTCTTGTGGTACCCGGGACCATATAGAAATTGGTCGGCCCGGCGGAGGGACTTTCTCCGATGCTTCGGGCGGCATTTCCGGTGGAAGGCAGTCCCAACTTCTTGCCTGAATAGGTGTCCAGGATATAACTGGTCAGACGACCACGCTCGACCATCGCCTGCTTCCTGGTCGGCAACCCCTCGCCATCGAATGGACGCGTCCCCAAGCCGCCGGGCATCCGTCCGTCATCATAAATAGTGACAAAGTCCGGAGCGATTTGCTGGCCCAGTTGCCCGATCAGGAAAGATGCGCCTTTATACAAGGCATAACCTGAGAGGGCACTGCAGAGGTGACTGAGTAAACTCCCCGCCACCTCCGGATCGAAGATCACCGGCACACGGCAGGTAGGGACTTTGCGCGCGCCGAGCTTCCGGACCGTCCGCCTCGTCGCTTCCCGGCCGATGGCTTCCGGACTCTCCAGTTTTGCAAACGCGCGATTCACCCCATACCAGTAGTCCCGCTGCATCCCGGCCGCATCAGAGGCGATCGGCGAGACGGACAAGGAGAAACTACTGTTGGCATAGTGCCCGACAAACCCGTGGCTGTTCGCCAGGATGATCCGGCCGGATGACGAGTCGCACTCGCCCCCTTCGGAATTCGTAATACGCGAATCGGCGGCAAACGCAGCCCGCTCGGCACGCAGCGCCAGGTCGATCTGCTGATCCGTCTGAAGTTTCGTGGAATCGTGAATATTCAACTCAGGGAAATCGGTGGCGAACTGGCCCGGCTCCGGAAGGCCGGACACCGGATCCTCGACGACCGCTTGCGCCAAGGCACAGGTTTCACCGACGAACCGTTCCAGGGACTCGCGGGAAAAGTCGGAAGTCGATGCGCTGGCGGACCGTTGACCGAAAAAGACCCGCAGGCCGAGCCGCTTTTCACGTGCCTTCGTGAGTCGATCGACGGCGCCCATCCGGACCTGCACCGACAGGGTTTCCCCGTCGGCCACCATCACGTCCGACGCCGTCGCGCCATGTTTCGCCGCACGCGCCAGCAGATCCTGCGCGATATTCGTATAGTCCTGTTCCACAATCGCACGTGTCATGGTTATGCTTTCGTCCCGCCGACGGTGATTTCGTCGATTCGAATGGTCGGCAGGCCGACGCCGACCGGCACCGACTGCCCTTCTTTTCCGCAGGTTCCGATGCCTTCGTCGAGCTTCAAATCGTGCCCCACCATCGAGACCTGCTTGAGAATATCCGGTCCGCTGCCGATCAGGGTTGCACCTTTCACCGGCTTGGTGATCTGCCCGTCCTCAATAAGGTAGGCCTCGCTGGCGGAGAACACGAACTTCCCGTTGGTGATATCGACCTGCCCGCCGCCGAACGAGACGGCGTACAGCCCCTTTTTGACCGACTTGATGATGTCCTTCGGATCCGATTCTCCGGCCAGCATGAAGGTATTCGTCATCCGCGGCAACACGACACTTTGATAACTCTCACGCCGCCCGTTACCGGTCACCGGAATACCCATCAGGCGGGCATTCAATTTGTCGGTGATGTATCCGCGCAAAATACCGCGTTCGATCAAGACGGTGCGGCTGGTGGGCGTGCCCTCGTCGTCCACATTCAGCGAGCCGCGCCGGAAGGGAAGGGTCCCATCGTCCACGATCGTGCAGACCTCAGAAGCGACTTTCTTTCCCAGCAGATTCGAGAACGCGGAGGTTTTCTTCCGGTTAAAATCGGCCTCCAGCCCATGTCCGATCGCTTCGTGCAGCAAGATCCCCGGCCATCCCCCGCCCAACACCACCGGCATGACACCGGCCGGCGCATCGACTGCGCTCAAGTTCAGGATGGCTTCCCGCGCCGCTTCTCTGGCGAACTGCAGATATCGCTGGTCGTTCTGGAAATACTCCAGTCCGATTCGTCCTCCGCCGCCGAACGTCCCCACCTGCCGATTGCCGTTCTCTTCGGCAATACAGGTGACCTGGAGCCTCGACAAGGGTTGGATATCGCCGACCATCAGACCGTCGGACGTCGCCACCAGCATGACCTTGTATTCGGTGTTATAGGCCGCCATGACGTTCTTGATCCGGGGATCGTACCGCCTGGCTTCGGCATCGATAGCGTTGAGCAGCGTGACCCGATCGCGGGTGGCGACTTCAATATTGGCCCGGTCATGGGGATAGAGATTGCGTGCGAGGGCGGGGCGGTGGGTGACCGGAACCGGTGCCGTTCCCTGGGCGCTATTGGCGATATACCGCGCCGTATCGGCGGCAATGTTCAAATCTTTGGGGGTCAGTTCGTCGGAATAGGCAAAGCCTGTTTTCTCACCGGCGGTTGCCCGGACGCCGACGCCCTGCCCGACACTCTTCGTGGCCCGCTTGACGATCCCCTCTTCCATGGAGACCGACTCGGACTGGCAATACTCAAAATACAGGTCCGCATAGTCGACGGTCGAGACCTTGACCCGTCCCAGCGCCTGCTCGATTTCTCGATCGGTTACCCCGAAACGCGCCAGTGCGCCGGACTCGTCATTGGACATGCATGTGCTCCTCTCGTACGGTGCGTGAGTATAACGCACTCTTTTCCGGAGGCGCAATGCAAACACGCTCGAACCATCTGCAAATACAGCGAAATTGGGAAATACTGTTTGACTTTCCTGGACCCCACCGCTAGACTCGCCTTACTTCCCCGAGAATCCACATAGTCTAAAAAAAGGTGCTCACGCCGTTCCATGAACGATTCTCGATCACGCGATATCGAGCCTGCCCCCGACTCTGATCTGCTCTCGCAACTCGAACCGGACCTGCTGCCGAAACATCTGGCCGTGATTATGGACGGCAACGGCCGCTGGGCCGAGCTACGGGGCCTCCCGCGTATTGCCGGGCACCAGGAGGGCATCAAGTCCGTGCGGGAACTGATCTCTCTTTCTCTGGAACTGGGGATCAGGGTGCTCACGATTTATGCGTTTTCGCAGGAAAATTGGAACCGGCCCGCCCAGGAAATCACCGCGTTGATGGGCCTACTGGAACATTATTTGTCCACAGAACGATCCAGCCTGGTTGAAAAAGGCGTGCGCTTTCAGACCATTGGCCGGGTCACGGCCCTGCCCCCGTCCGCTTTACAATGGGTCCGGACGACGGAGCAGGAAACCGCCCACTTGGACAAACTGATCCTCAATGTGGCCTTGAGCTATGGTGGCCGTGCGGAACTGGTCGATGCCGCGAGAGAACTCGCCCGGGCCGTGCAGAGCGGCCGGCTTTCACCGGATCAGATCGATGAACAGGCTATGCAACAGGCCCTGTACACCCATCGCCTGCCCGATCCGGACCTCCTGATCCGCACCAGCGGCGAAACGCGCATCAGCAATTTCCTGTTGTGGCAACTGGCCTATACGGAACTGTACTTCACCCCGACACTCTGGCCTGATTTCCGGCGGCGCGAAACGTTGGTCGCCCTGATCGAATACCAGCGGCGCGAACGCCGCTTCGGCCGGGTGCTCAGCAGCGTCTCCTCCTAGCTTCTCCGTGGTGAAACCAGGAGCTATTCAGTGCGAGAAGACTATGCCGCCCACAGTGGACAGGGCTCGACCACGATCTTCATCCGAAACCGTTCGTCGCGTACTGGCGGCAGCGGTGTTTCTGCCGATCTTTTATTACCTCGTCCACGACCTCGGCGCGATCGCGTTCTTCGGCCTGGCCGCGATTGCCGGCATGCTCGCAGCCGGAGAGTTTTATCGGCTCCATTTGGGACAGGCCCCTTGGCCATGGTGGTGCTGGCTGGGCGTCGGGGCGACCGGACTTTTGATCAGCAGCGCGCAGTGGCCGACCCTCGTCACCGACCGTGCGGTACTGCTCGGGACCCTGGCGATTGCGCTGTGCATGCCCCTGCTCTCAGGAAAGTCGCTGCGCGACTCACTCACGGACGGCATGGTGCTGGTCATGGGCGTGCTCTATCTCGGCCTCACACTCAGCTATCTTGTGCTCACGAGAGGGTTGCCCGACGGCGCCCTGCTGATTTTCTTCGTCTTCCTGGTCACGTGGGCCGGTGATACCGGCGCCTATGTGGCGGGAAAGTCCATGGGACGGCACGCGCTGGCGCCGGTCATCAGCCCGAAGAAAACCTACGAGGGATTGGCAGGTGGCCTCGTCCTCGCCTGCCTGATGGCCGTCGTCGCGCGTGCCTGGTTCCTACCCGCTTTCTCGCTGGTGGATTGCCTGGCGCTTGGGATGATCCTCACCATCACCGGCCTCATCGGCGACCTGGCGGAATCGGCCATGAAGCGCAGTGCGGGATTCAAAGACTCGGGGGCCCTGATCCCGGGCCATGGAGGTATGCTGGATCGCCTGGATAGCCTCTTGTTCACCGGCCCGGCCTTTTACTACTATGTCACGATCGTCAACAACGGGTGACAGATGATTGTCCCCCCGTTCTGGAGCACGCTATGAAAAACATCGTCATTCTTGGTTCGACCGGCTCGATCGGAACGAACACGCTCGATATCGTGGACCGGTTTCCGCAAGAGTTTCGCGTGGTCGGCCTGACCGCCGGCTCGAACGACGAGAAACTCGAGGCGCAGATCCGCAAGTTCCGTCCTGCCTTCGCGGCGCTCGCCAACGAGGCGGCGGCGGCAAGATTGCGTGATCGATGCGCCGACCTCCCCGTCAAGATCCTTGCGGGCAACGAAGGCGTGGCCGAAGTGGCGCAGTCGCAGGAAGCTGAATTGGTCATTTCCGCCATCGTCGGCGGCGCAGGGCTGCTCCCGACGCTGGCGGCCATTCGAGCCGGCAAACAGATCGCGCTCGCCAACAAAGAGCCGATGGTCATGGCCGGCGCATTGATGCAGGCAGAAGCCAAGAAACATCACGTCCGCATTTTCCCCATCGACAGCGAACACAGCGCCATCTTCCAGTCGCTCGAAGGACACCGGCGCGAGGACGTCAAACGTATCATTCTCACCGCCTCCGGCGGCCCGCTCTGGGGCTTCTCCCGCGAGCAACTTCAAGACGTCAGTCCCGAGCGCGCCCTGCAGCACCCGAACTGGAAAATGGGCTCCAAGATCACGATCGACTCGGCCACACTGATGAACAAAGGACTGGAAGTCATTGAGGCGCGCTGGCTCTTCGATATTCCGGAGACGCAGATCGAGGTCCTGGTGCACCGCGAGAGCATCATCCATTCTCTGGTAGAATACACAGACCGGTCGGTGATTGCGCAGCTGGGCCTTCCCGACATGCGAACACCGATTTCTTATGCCATGCGGTATCCTGAACGGATGCCGTTAGACCTTCCCTCGCTCGATCTGACGGAGATCAGCACCTTAACGTTTTTCAAGCCCGACCATGCTCGATTCCCCTGTTTGCAGCTCGGTTATGAGGCGTTACGGATCGGCGGAACCATGCCGGCCACGATGAATGCCGCCAACGAAGTGGCCGTGGAAGCATTCCTTCAGAACGGAATTCGTTTTCTCGATATTCCGGAGATTATTCGGAGTACAATGGAGTCTCATGCGCCGCGTCCGATCGACGGCCTCGACGATGCGCTGGAAGCCGATCGCTGGGCTCGCGACAAAGCCGAGTCTCTTGTGCATGCCTTGACGCGGTAATACCCTGAACCCAAGGAGTGTTGTTGTGGGAACAGCCTTTGCCTGGTCTCCTGATGTGGTGTCGCTTCTGACCCACTGGGCGCTTCCGTTCCTGGTGGTGTTGGGCGTCCTCGTCGCCTTTCACGAAATGGGACATTTTCTCGCTGCGCGCTGGGTCGGGGTGAAAGTCCTGAAGTTTTCGCTCGGGTTTGGGCCGAAGATTTTCGGGCGCCAGATCGGAGAAACGGAATATCTGTTGTCGGTCGTGCCCCTGGGCGGATATGTGAAGCTCTTCGGCGAAGACGAGCACGAAACCCTGACGCCGGAAGACAAGAAACGGGCGTTTGTCCATCAGTCGCTGTGGGGCAAGACACTCATCGTCGCTGCCGGTCCAATCTTCAACTTTATCCTCGCCTATCTCATTTACACCGCCTATATCGGACTGGGCTATACGCTGCCGGTCCCAAGCTTCAAGGACATCATTCCTGAAGTCGAAGCCGTACTCCCTGGATCACCTGCCGACCAAGCCGGCCTGAAGCCTGGCGACCGGGTCATCCGGGTGAACGAAAAAGAAATCTCGACCAACGCCGAACTCCTGAAATACATTTCCCAAAGCAACGGGAAACAACTCACGTTGGACCTGACTCGCGGGGAACAGGTCAAGACGGTGCTGGTCACACCAAGCAAAACGACCGTGCAGGACAACGGCAAAGCCACGACCATCTTCCAGCTTGGCATTGAAGAGCGGGCGCCGGTCATCACGGCCGTGATCCCGGGGTCTCGCGCACAGGCTGCAGGCCTATCGGCTGGCGACCGGGTCGTCCGCATCGACGGACACGACATCTTCACCTGGTCGCAGATGACCTCCCTCGTGCGGGAAAGCCCGAATCGCGCGCTTCAGTTTGATATTCAACGGGGCGGCACCACCCAAACGCTCTCCGTCACGCCGATGGGCGAAAAGGCCACCGTAGAGGGAAAGCCGGCCGAAGTCGGGAAAATCGGCATTTCGGCCCAAAACCAAACTATTCTCCAGACGAACGATCCGCTCAAAGCCCCGTGGCTTGGTGCCCAGGCCACCTGGGGATGGACCGAACTGACGGTGGTGGGCATCTACAAAATCATCACGGGGGACATCTCCCGCAAGAACATCGGCGGGCCGCTCACGATCGCCAAAACCGCAGGGGACGCCGCTGAACAGGGCACCTCCAGCCTGGTGTTCTTGATGGCTATGCTCAGCATCAATCTGGGCGTGCTCAATCTCCTACCCATCCCCATTCTGGACGGCGGGCACCTGCTGTTCTTTTTTATTGAGGCCATTCGTAGAAAACCACTTGAAGATCGGCAGCGAGAACTGGCACAACAGGTGGGCCTGGTTCTCCTGGTCGGCATCATGATTTTTGCGTTCTGGAATGATATTGAGCGGCTGATTTCCCCATAAACCCACATGCGCGTTTCCGAAACCCTTATCCCCACATTGCGAGAAGATCCAGGCGAGGCTGAAACGGTCAGCCATCGCCTCATGCTGCGCGCCGGCCTGATCCGGAAGGTCGCGGCCGGAATCTACACCTATCTCCCGCTGGGCCTGCGAGTGCTCCGTAAAATCGAACGCATCGTTCGCGAAGAGATGAATCGGGCGGGAGCGCAGGAACTGCTCATGCCCGTCGCCTCTCCGGCGGAGCTGTGGCGAGAAACCGGACGCTGGGACTTCTATGGCAAGGAGCTGCTCCGGTTCAAGGACCGGCACGAGCGCGATTTCTGCCTCGGGCCGACACACGAGGAAGTGATCACCGATCTCTTCCGCCGGGAAGTTCGCTCCTACCGGCAGATGCCGTTGAATTTCTATCAGATCCAGACCAAATTCCGCGACGAGATCCGTCCACGCTTTGGATTGATGCGCGGCCGCGAATTCATCATGAAAGATGCGTACAGCTTCGACCGGGATGAAGCCGGAGCCAGACTGAATTATCAAAAAATGTACGACGCGTACAACCGCATCTTCACGCGCTGCGGCCTTACCTTCCGTCCTGTGGAAGCCGACACCGGGTTGATCGGTGGCACCTCTTCGCATGAGTTCATGGTGCTGGCGGAGACCGGCGAGGAGACGATCGTCTATAGCGAAGACGGCACGTACGCCGCCAACGTCGAACGTGCCGAAGTCCTCCCTCCGGATACCGCTGACACTTCGGCTCACCGCCCGCTTACGCCGGTCTCAACCCCGAACCGACGAACCGTGGAGGAAGTCACTGCCTTCCTGAAAATTGAGCCACGACAACTGGTCAAGACGCTGCTCTATAGCACGGGCAAAGAGACGGTCGCCGTCCTGGTCCGCGGCGATCATGATGTGAATGAGATCAAGGTCAAACGCCTCTTGGGTGTGCCGGAGATTGAGCTGCTGAAACCCGAGTTGGTTCCCGGCCTCACGGGCGCGCCGGTCGGATTCGTTGGGCCGGTGGGATTGAAGCAGGTCCGCATCATGGGCGACTGGGCCGTGAAGGCCATGGCCAACTTCGTCGTCGGAGCCAACCAGGCCGACACCCATTTCGTAGACGCCAACTGGGAGCGAGACTTCAAGGTGGATCAGTTTGCCGATCTCCGCAATGCACGCGCCGGTGATTGTTCACCCCGCAAGGACGGCACGCTGAAGACGGCCAAGGGCATCGAAGTCGGCCATGTCTTTATGTTGGGGACAAAGTACAGCCAGGCGATGAAGGCCACCTTCCTGGATGCGCAGGGACAGGAACAGCTGGCGGTCATGGGCTGTTACGGAATCGGCGTGAGCCGAACCGCTGCGGCTTCGGTTGAGCAGAATCACGATGCGAAAGGCATCAAGTGGCCGGTTCCCATCGCGCCCTTCCATGTCACCCTGTTGCCGCTCAGCCAGTCTCAACCAGTCACGCAGTTAGCCGAGACCCTCTATCGCGCCATGCAGGAGGCCGGTATCGAAGTCTTGTGGGACGACCGTGACGAGCGGGCCGGGGTCAAGTTCAACGACGCCGATCTGATCGGTGCCCCCTATCATTTGGTCATCGGGGAGAAAGGGTTGGCGCAAGGTCAGGTCGAGCTCAAACTTCGTCATACCGGCGAGACTCAAAAAGTCGCTCCCGACCAGGTGGTCTCCCTGCTGTCCTCATTCCTGAAAGCCGCTTCCTAGCTCCATCAGCCGGTTCAATCGTTCACTCCCCCCGACAGAACTTCACTCCTGCGGATACGTCCTCACACGACCGGCAGAACCGGTTTGGGAAAGTGTCTTTTACTTGCCTTGACTGCGCGTTGCGATACACTGACTCACACGGAAGAAGCCCGGCGTTCGGATCCCGGTCGACACCGCAACCGCCCTCTGCGCAAGCGTTTTGGAGACAACTTGATGCAGCCCAAACCCCCGCTGCCCGGTCTAGGCGACGCGACTCTCAAATCCGGCAACGCGGAAAACGTCAAGCGGATCAGCGGGCAAATTCTCGCCGCGGCCGATGTCGACCAGATCTTGCTGGATCTGCGCCATGAAATCTTGAGCTGTTTCGACGCGGAAGATCTCACGCTCTTTGTGGTGGACTCGGAAAAGAAAGAGATCTTCTCCAAAATTCCCCATCTCGATACCGTTCAGGAAGTCCGCACCCCGATCACCGAACAGAGTCTTGCCGGGTTCTGTGCCAAATACCTTCGCCCCGTCAATGTCGGCGACGCCTACAGTCCGGTCGAACTGAGTGCGATCCACCCCTCGCTCACCCACGATGCCTCCTACGACAAAAACACGGGCTTCAAAACCAAACAGGTGCTCACCTATCCCGTCGTCGCCGAGAACAAATATCTCATGGGTGTCATCCAGCTGCTCAACAAGAAGAGCGGCGGACGGTTCACGCGCAAAGACGAGGAATGTGTCGCCGAGATCGCCAAGGCATTAGGCACGGCCTTTTACGCACTCAGGAAGACGTCGAAAAAACCTCCCTCGAAATTCGACTATCTGCTGACCAACGGAAAAGTTTCGCAACACGATTTGGACAATGCGCTCGCGGAGGCAAAAAAGGGGACCACCGACATCGAGTCGCTGCTCATCGAAAAATATAAAGTGCCCAAATCGGAACTCGGCAAGTCGCTCGCCAATTTTCACAAATGCCCCTACATCGAATACAACGAGCGGACAATCGTCGATATCGAACTGCTCAAAAACCTCAATGTCGACTACCTCAAGAAAAATCACTGGATGCCGCTCAAGCGGGACCGCGCAGCGATTGAAATTCTGACCGACGATCCCGGCGATCTGGATCGCGTCCAGGACATCAAACGCACCTTCCCCGGCCTGAACATCCGCTTTGCGGTCAGTCTTCGTCGCGATATCTCCCTCTTCCTTGCGAGCACGACCGGGACTCCGGAGATCACCAACAAGATGAATGAGAATGTGTCCGACATTCTCGGCGAACTGGTGAACGAATCCCAACTTGAGGCTCAGGAAGACGCCTCCAGCGCAGGGCTCGACGAGAACGACAACGCCATCGTGCGCCTGGCCAATCAGATCATCGCCGACGCTTTCCGGCAAGGCACCTCCGATATTCACATCGAACCCTATGGTGAAAAGCGCGATACCCTCGTGCGGTTCCGGGTCGACGGCGACTGCTTCGAGTACATGAAAATTCCACCGAGCTATCGCCGCGCCATCGTCTCCCGGCTCAAGATCATGGCGAGTCTCGACATCGCGGAACGGCGAAAACCGCAGGACGGAAAGATCAAATTCAAGATCGGCGAGAACAAGGAAATCGAGCTGCGTGTCGCCACCATCCCAACCGCCGGCTACAACGAAGACGTGGTCATGCGTATTCTGGCTGCGAGCGAACCGCTGCCGGTGGACAAGATGGGATTTTCGGAGCGGAATCTGCGCGAAATCAAAAGTATCGCGGAAAAGCCGTATGGCATCATTCTCTGCGTGGGACCGACCGGATCAGGCAAAACCACCACGCTGCACTCGGTGCTGGGTTACATCAATACACCGGACATCAAGATCTGGACGGCGGAAGACCCCGTCGAAATCACACAATACGGACTTCGTCAGGTGCAGGTGCATTCCAAGATCGGCTTCACGTTCGCTGCCGCAATGCGCGCGTTTCTCCGGGCCGATCCGGATGTCATCATGGTCGGAGAAATGCGGGACAAAGAAACTGCGGACACGGGCATCGAGGCCTCGCTGACCGGTCACTTGGTCCTCAGCACCTTGCACACCAACAGCGCGGTGGAAACCATCACCCGCCTGCTCGACATGGGCTGCGACTCGTTCAGCTTCGCCGACGCCATGCTGGGAGTGCTCGCCCAACGTTTGGCGCGACGGATCTGCAAAGACTGCAAGGAAGCGTATCAGCCCTCGAAGGAAGAGTATGAAGAACTGCGGTTGGGATATGGCCCTGACTACTGGGACACGCTGGGCGTGACATTCGACGCCAACTTCAGGCTCTATCGAGGCAAGGGCTGCGACACCTGCAATCGGACAGGGCTGAAGGGCCGCGTGGCGCTACACGAACTGCTTCTGGGCACAGATCAAATGAAGAAGTTGATTCAAAACAAAGCGAAAACCGACGAAATGCTGAAGGCCGGCATGGCGGAGGGCATGACGACTCTGGTCCAGGACGGGATCCAGAAAGTGCTGCAAGGCCACACGACCTACAAAGAAGTCAAAGCCGTCGCCATTAAGTAACATCGGCGGACGACAACCGGAGCGTACGCTATCGCCCGGAACGGGAACCGGTCAGACGGATCAGCTCCTTCTCCAGCCGAGCAACCTCCTCAACCAGCCCCAATCTCCTCGCACAGTCCAACGCAAAGGTGATCGCCGCAATCGCCTGAGCCTGATTCCCTTGCGCCAGATAACTACGGTAGGCCCGCTCGGAATAGGCCAGCCCACGATCGGGAAATCCCCGCCGTTCTGCAACCCGGCCTAGCCGCAGAAGATCGGCAGCAATCTCCGCCCGGCGCTCCGCAGTCTTGTCCAACTCCAGAGCGCGCTCAAATTCCCGTTCCGCGACTTCGTACTCGCGGCGCTCCTCCGCCAGAATCCCCAGGTTCACATGATTGCTGGCCTCGGCAGCGGGGTGCCCCGCGGCCTGATTCAGGGCCATCGCCTGCCGGAACAATTGTTCTGCCTGTCCGACATCACCGGTCGCCTGCCGGATCAGTCCGAAATTATTCCGGAGCATCGCTTCGGTACGCTGGTCTGCTGCCCGCTGAAGGAGATCCAGCGCCTGTTGATAGCGCCGGTCTGCCTCCTCAGTCCGCCCCTCTTGATATTCTGCCGCCCCCAACGATGCGAGACCAGCGATCAAGAGGTCCGTCTCTCCGAATTGTTGCGCCAGGGAGACGGCCCGCCCATGAAGCTGGATCGCCTCACGCCCGGCCCCACGGCCAAGCGCAACAGACCCAAGATCGTTCAAGGCCCCGACGAGCCCTTTCATATCATCCAGACTTTCGGCCAGCCGGCGAGCCTCTTCATAGGCCTCCCCGGCACGGGCCAAGTCCCCCCGGATCATCCAACGATCTCCTTGCATGCGCAGGGACTCGACCTGAGTGCTTAGAGGCCTGGGCGCGGGAACGGAAGGCGGTGGCGGCGTAGCGGCGCACCCGAGCAGGAGAGACAATATCACCCCCCAGAAACCCGAGGAACATCCATGCCGCTTCACAATCATCGACGCAGGTGATCTCCGCGCAAACTCGGGGGAGCCGTGGGTGACAAGGCGGTCTCCGGCTTCGGCGCCGGCCCGGCGTTCTGCGCGAATCGGTTAAAGGGAAAGGTCTGCTTTGCGCCACGCACCAGGATGGAGACGTCTGCCAGCGTAGTTTCCGCCGTGTGAACGACCGGCAGCAGCTCATGGCTCACCTCCTCCACGGAATCGGAGAGGCGCTTCACACTGGTGAGTGTGGATTGAGCACTGTCCAAGATAGCCGGCAAGCGACTGGTCGTCCGCTGCATGTCTGCCGTGACACGATCCACCACCGCCAGCGTGCGCTGAACTGAGCCGGTCATGGCGGGAAGCGCAGTCGCCGTTTGCTCGACCGAGGCGATGGTGCGTTGGACGGATGCCACGACCGCCGGCAAATCCTGCGTCGCCACCGCCACCTGCTCCAGAGCTTTGCCGCCGGCTTTCAACCCGCCCTGCAGATCCTGCGTAATGGTTTCGACACGCAGCAACGTCTGCTTCACTGCCATCAGCACCGGTTCAACCTCATTGAGCAGGTCCCCGATATCTCTCGGCTCAACCGCGCGAATGATCGCGCCATCGGTCAACACGGGGCTGCTGGCGGTACCCGCCCCGATCTCGACTTGGGTCTGGCCGACCACGACACCGCTCTTGGTAATATGCAGTTCCGAATTGCCCTTCACCATGTCCTGGTAGCGGGCCGACAGTTGCAGCGTCAGATCGACCGTCCCGCGATCGTTGAGATCCACCTGCTTCACCCGCCCGACCCGAATCCCCGATACGACAACCGGCGCGCCCGGCTCGAGACCGTACGACTTGCTGAGGCTGGCCAGCAAGTGGTACTTCGGCTCGAAGAGATGTTCCGTCTTCGACATCCAGAAGCCGGCCACCGCCAGGATCAGGACGGGAATCAGCACGAATGTGCCGACAATCTGAGCCAACCGCCCGCTGGATAAGCGATGTGAATAGTGCATCCCCCCACCCCTCAGTCTTGCTGGACCGCCTCGGCAGAACGCGGTCTATTCCACATACTTTCTGAGCATCTCAGGAACGGTGCGGGCCACCGTATCACGGGCCCCATCGGCTTCCACGCGGCCGTCGCGAAGCACGACCAGACGATCCGCCCCCTCGATAAACGGAGAAAAGGCACGTAAGGCTGCGACCACGGTCAGCGGATGGTGAGCCCGACGTTCTTCGACGCAGGCCTTGAGCGCCAACACCATCTCGGCATCCAGGCCGGCCACGGGATCGTCCAGGAGCAGCACCTCGGGGTCCAACATCAAAGCCCGCGCAATGGCCGCTCTACGTACTTCGCCTTGATTGAGCTCGGCAGGAAACCGGTCTCGCATCGGCGCGACGCCCAGTCGTTCCAGCTGCGCCATCACGGCTTGCTCCCGACTCCGCTCCGGCATCGCTCCATGATGGTACCGGAGCGGCAGAAGCACGTTATGAAAGAGGGTCATATTGCTCAACAACCCCGGCTGTTGCAGCACAGTCCCCACTCGAAGCCGCACGGGAGTCTGCTCACTCTCCGAGGTATCGTTCCACTCATGCCCCAGCAGAACCACCCGACCGGCTTCCGGTCGCACCAACCCCGCTGCCAGCTCGATCACCAGGCTTTTCCCCGAGCGGCTCGGCCCCACCAGCACGACGAACTCGTCCGCGGCAATCCTCAGATCGACATCGAGAACATGAGGACTGCCCGCCATCGGCGTCCGGACCTGCTCCAGAACGAGGGCTGCCTCATTCATAGGTACAACGGCACCGTGACGACGACATCGATCAGCAGACAGAGGACAAATGAATTGATCATCGCCCGGGTCGTTTGCTGCGGCACTTCGGTAAAGGAGGACCGGACAGCCAGGCCATGGTAACAACAGATGGCCGCCACGGCCGACCCGAATGACAATCCTTTGATGGCCGTCATCAGGACATCCGTCGTCGACAACGCCTTCGTGATGCTCTCGACGAACGCATAAAACGGAATGGTCAGTTGCGCGTCGGCGATGAGATAGCCCCCCAACACCGCCACCACATCGAAATACAGCGTCAAACAGAGCATCGAGAGGACCATGCCGACCATACGAGGCATAATGACAAATCGGCTGATGGAAATCCCCATGAGCCGAAGCGCCACCACCTCGCGTGTCACGGACATGTTGCCCAACTCCGTCGCGATGGCCGTTCCTGACCGCCCGACCACAATGAACGCCGTAATCAACGGGCCCAGTTCGCGAATGACGGTCACGACGATGATGCTCCCCACCAGGCCACCGGCCCCGAGCCTCGGAAGCTGTGTCCCGGCCTGCGTGACGATGATGATGCCGAGCAGGAGCGCGATAACGGTCGTCACGGGCAACGCATCGACCCCCGTGAACAGAATCTGCCTGACGAGTACCCGCCGCGTCTCCCCACGGCCTTGGCGTGTGGGGAGCACGAGGTCCAGCACGGCTTGCGTAAAGAGTGCCGCCAGCGCCGCCAGATACGTATACCCCGCGATGGCCTTACGCCCCACCCACTCGATCATGCGTTGTGAGCCGCCTTTTTCATGGAGCAACACCGTCGGGCCGAGGCGATATTCATGTGGGATCCCGCGAAATTGTAGGGGAAGGATCGGAAACAAAGCAATGAGTCGCCCTGCCGGCGACGTCTCGAAACGGCGCGAGTGAGAGGAACGGCCATGTGGGCTGGTCAGCGTGGACAAATAACGGCGGAGCAACAGCAGGAAGGAAGAACGTTGTACGAGGCCTATGACAACGGCCTGGCCTTGATGACGAACTGCTGGATGCGCTGGAGTTGGGCAGGGCGCATCGCCAGAAACTCCACACCGAACTCCCCGCCTCGCGCCCATCGAACCACGGCTTCATCCACTCGGACCGGCCATTCATGCCCATCCGACAGAAATAAAGCCACCTTCATATGAAGTCCCGGTGACATCCTGTTATCCGACTTGGCCATACAGCCGGTCGAAGAGACATCCAACACCTCCGCCTCCCCATCCACCTCATCCTCCCCGGTAAATTCCAATCGGCAATCGGCTGCGACCCGACGAGATTTTCGCGGCGTTTTCGTCTGTTCCACACAAACTCCTTTCTCAGCACACCACCCCCCAGCCTCATCGGCCCCGATACCGGCCCTATTCGGGACCGGTGGATGCGAGAAACTGGCGGATCCGATTGAATTCGGTTGTCCCCATGGAGACAAATTCCACACCAAAATGTAGATCCCGACCCCATCGCACCAGGGCCAGATCTATGGTGGTCGGGCACAGTTCCCCCGGAAGGAGGATGATCAACGACATCGCATCTCCCACAGTCACACCCGCGTCGCTGCTGATTTTGCAACCACCGGCGGACAGGTTGATGACGACGCCTTCACCTTCCGCATCACCGTTAAAACTGATGGTCGGAGCAAAGGGTGCGAACGAGAGCAGGCATGCCGGGGGCACAACACACCGCTGGTGTTGCCGGAGTTCAATGCGCGCAGAAGAGAGGTTGTTGGATTGATCCATGGCGGAGCGGATGGTGCGATCGTGCACGATATTCAGCCAGGATCAGTATATCGCAAGGAGCGGGAGACGCCGAATACTTCTCATCATTTTGCGGAGCCCAAGTCGAATACACACGACCGCGCTACCACGTCGATGGAACGCCACTTAGCGTCGATAGATCGGCGGCTCACCGGGAGGACGGCTTTTGAAGCGGCGATGCTGCCAGAAATATTGCTCCGGAACTCGACGGACCGCACCTTCGATCAGCCGATTGATACGTGTGGCATCCTCCACCATTTCACCGGACGGAAAGTGCTCGAGCGCCGGCCCCACTTCAATGTCATAACCGGATCCGTCCGCTCTTCGATAATAAAAGCAGGGGACCACCGCGGCACCGCTGACCTTCGCCAACCGCGACGTGGCCGTCAGGGATGCGGCCTGTACACCGAAAAACGGGGCAAAGACGCTGCGCTTGGAGCCTGCATCGATATCGGGGGCATACCACACCACCTGGTTCCTGGCTAAGGCTCGCAGGATCCCCCGCATATCCCGGTGCTGAATCAACTCGGAATAGTACCGGCTCCGGCATCGATTCGCGACGGTTTCGGCGACCACATCGTTCTGTGGCCGGTAGACGATCGCCACCGGCTGCTCCAGCGCCATAAACCGACCGGCCAGTTCCGCCGCATGCAAATGGGCGCCGCAGAGCAACACGCCTCGTCCCTGACGGAGTGCCTCGCGGATATGCTCCAATCCCTTGATGGTGCACTCGCAATAGGTGCGAGGATCCTTCGCCCACCAGGCCATCGCGATCTCCAGCACCCCCATTCCCATGGACTCGAAGCAATGGAGCGCGACCTGGTTACGCTCAACCGGTTCCTGTCGGGGAAAACACACGGCCAAGTTCACCCGGACGATATCGCGCCGCTTGGTCAATAAACCATGCAGCAGACGCCCGCATTGCCGTCCGAATGCAAGTTGCCAGCGGTAGGGAAACAGGGCCAGCAGGCGAAACAATCCGAGACCGACCCATGTCGGCCAATACAGCGGATGGTAGGAACTATGCGGGCGCTGCCGCTTCTTTCGTGTGTTCGTACTGGACATGGCCGAATGGGGAAGCCATTGTAGGGAAACGGAGCGGCGAGCGCAATCTCGAAGCGATGCGGGGAATCGCCACAACGGGAGCTGGCGAGGAGCAAGCGGTTGGGACTGACGCACCAGGGCCGCAATGCCGGCCCGATAGAGGCTATGCGCAGTTCTGTGCGCCTTCGCGCTACTGCGCCGGACAGATCCCCGTAACGTGCGGTTATGCCCCCGGCTTCGTCGCGATGGTAATGAACTTTCGCAAGCGCATCTCGGCCACTGGTGACAGATCGACAAACTCTAATCCGTACACCTGCTCTTTCTCCCAGCGCACCGTCGCTTCCTCCACCGTCATCGGCGACACCTGATTGGGCAAAGCAAGCGTCACCGAGACCCTGTCGCCGCGCTGAATACCGGACTCACTCATCACTTTGGCCCCTCGCATCGACACATCGAACACGACCCCGATGCCGTCCCCCCCGCGCCCAAGCCATTTAGCCAAGCCAAGGCGGGAAAAGGAACAGACGAACGGTGCCGAGACGCGCAAACGAGGATGCTGCCGCAAATCGACGGAGAACTGTCCCTGTCCCGTAGTGCCATCCATACGTACCCTCCCGTATGTAATATGGCCACTGTATCGCACCTGCGCCGGTTCGAAAAATAAATTAAGAAAACCAACCGGACGCAACGGAACAAAAAGAGACGGTGCCGGAAGTGACCTGACCGATCGCCACCTTCCCGACACCTCTCCTCCACCCGCCCCAAGCCGGAGGCGACTACCGGTGCTGGCCGCGTTGCCGAATCATTTCGGAGCAGGTTTGCGAGAGTTCCGCGGCATGCGCCTTCAAGCACTGAGCGATTCGCCCTTCTCCCGCTTTGACGCCCGGGCAGAGTTGTTTCACATCCTCGGCGCAGGCCTTTCGCATGCGATGGCCCCCAAAGCCTTTTTCCTTAGCCCCTGCTCCAGGACTGCCGGAAGACTCGGGCGGAACAGCGGATTGGTCCTGGCCAGCTGCCGTTGCTGGATCGGATGCCGACCAGGCGGGTTCATAGAAGCCAAACAGCTCGACCGCCAGTCCGCTCAAGACCACAATCCCCATCGCCTTTCTTAGAACCCCACAATCAACCCGCATACTCCCCCCTTTCGAAAATAAATGATCGCACTCGGGCCGCTCTCCTTCCGCACCCACGATGACTGCGTGCGGAGCCTGTTACCGACACAGTGACTCAACGCCTCCGCAGGAAAACGGTTGACGGTCCCCCTCGTCCACCGCTACCCCAGGCAGGAACGGCCGCAACACATCTGCGACGCATCGACCCTACGGCGCCCACCAGACACTTGCGAAAACCCGCACGCTTGACTATTGTAGCGGGATGCAACAAATCGCCCCGAGTTCGGTTCCAACCGACATTGTCCATCGTGTTCACCATAAGTTCTGGACCTATCTCCTATTCTGGTCAGTCGTCGCAGGTTCAATGATCGCGGTGCCTGGCTATGGACTGGTCTACGGCTACTCCTGGCTGGATTGGACGATGTTCGCCATCCTCTATGTGGTGACTGGACTGGGGATCACTGTGGGCTACCACCGGTTGCTGACCCATCGCAGTTTCGAATGTCCCGACTGGGTGAAGGGCTGTCTATTGGTGGCGGGGGGTTGGGCGCTCCAGAACTCCGGCGCGAAATGGACAGCCGATCATTTGCGACACCATGCGCACTGCGACGATCCGGCCGATCCCTATAACGCCAAACGGGGGTTCTGGTACAGCCACTGCGGCTGGCTGCTCGATCCGGTGCCATGCAACGATGAACGATTCGGCTCCCGCGTCATGCAGGACCGGGTCGCGATGTGGCAACACCGCTACTATGCGGCGATCGTCCTCGTCGGCCTGGCTCTCCCCTTTGTCGTAGGCTTCCTGCATAACGGCTGGAAGGGCGGAATCGGTGGCTTCATGCTGGCCGGCGTCGGACGCACCTTTGCCGTACTGAACTCCACCTTCTGCATCAACTCAGTCTGCCACCTGTGGGGCGAGCAGCCCTACGGTACAGCCGATTCCAGTCGCAACTCCTGGTTTGTCTCACTGCTGACCTTCGGCGAGGGGTACCACAACTATCACCACACCTATCCGAGCGACTATCGCAACGGGCCGCTGTGGTACAACTTTGACCCGTCAAAGTGGTTGATCTACACCTTATGGAAGTTAGGACTCGCCTCCTCGCTCCGGACGGCCTCTTCCGGTCACTAAACCGCACCCATTGTGTGCCACGACAAGGAACGACGGGATCACCACCACAGAGATCAGGCCGGAGGCGCGTGGGCCCTCTCCGTGCAGCGATCGACCGCATCCGACCGATACAAACTATTTTTTCCCTGTCCATGAATCGTGTAGCAATCCCCCTATTCATCTGTTAGGATGCAGTGTGATCTCATGACGGGCCGCATGAGAATCATGGTTCCGGATGGCTCATCACCGATGTTGTTTGTTACCGAGAAGTTGATCGGAAGTCAGACCCAAGTCGCCTCAATCATCGCGTCTTCGGCCCGCTCATTCCCCTCATATGTCTGTTCTCGTGTCGCCGACAATGTCACTATTCAAAAGGAGAGACCCCTATGGGTACTAAATTGTATGTCGGCGGACTGCCGTATGCTGCAACTGAATCGCAACTGAGCAACTTGTTTTCCACTCACGGCACCGTTGAATCGGCGCGCGTGATCACGGACAAGTTCACCGGACAATCGCGCGGCTTCGGCTTCGTGGAAATGTCCACGGCAGAAGAAGCGAAGGCAGCCATCACGGCGTTGAACGGCTCGGACATGGATGGCCGGCAGCTCACCGTCAATGAAGCGAAGCCGCAAGAAGCTCGCTCCGGTGGCGGCGGCGGGGGTGGACGGTTCGGCGGCGGTGAAAACCGTGGCGGACGCAGCCGCTTCTAAGAAGTGACGAGATTCGTCTCGTCTCCGAAGGGGCGCTTCAACTGAAGCGCCCCTTCTTTTTTGCCCTGCGTCTGGTGAGACTACTGCTCGTCCGGCTTTCCCCGCAACGATTTCAGACGCGCCCGCTTGGTCTTGCTGTCCAGCCTTCTTTGGGTCGATCCCTTCGTCGGCTTTGTCGGACGACGCGGCAGACGCAGCACCGCCACTGACTGAATCAATTCCTGCAGACGATCCAACGCCAACGCACGGTTGCGCTCCTGGCTCCGTGAGTCCTGCGCCTTAATAATAATGGTGCCGTCACGCGAGATTCTATGGTCCCGCAAGGCCAGCAGTCGCTCTTTGTAGAACGGCGGAAGGGAAGACGCGAGAATATTGAATCGAAGATGGATCGCGGAGGAAACCTTATTGACATGCTGCCCGCCTGCGCCTTGCGCCCGCACAGCGGTCAATTCGATCTCCTCGTCCGGAATGGTCACATGCGTTGAAATAGACAACATAGCGGTGAGGTCCTGCGCCCGACAGTGAAGAGAACGTACTTGGGAGACAGGGCGGGAGTCAATCACGTGAGCACACCACACCTTGTTCGCAGGCGGCAATTCACCGATGAGACGCCCCTATCTGCCGGATGGAACTGTATCCGTGAACAGGGTATGATACTAAGGTCTTTTCCCTTGAAACCCCTGACACAAGAGTGCGATGGAACCTGCGCTGAACAACGCGCCCTCCAAGGTTGGCTTGGTATCAGACAGAAGCAGATCGACCCAAGGGGGCCTCCCGCTGGTCCTGCTTCTCTGTTTTGTCATCGCTACTGCACTGGGACTCTATGCGTTGTCGTTCCTGCGAACGGTGCTGGTCTCAGAACGGGGACGAGAATTGGCCATGAATGCCGCCGCAGTCGCGGATGCGCTCGACCGCGTCATGTTCGAACGGTTCGGCGATATCCAGCTGTTTGCGAATGACGGCATACTCCGAGACGGCACCTCGCCTGAAAAGACCGCCCGGCTCCTGGCATACAAACAACTCTATCAATATTACTCCTGGCTGGGGGTCGCCGATGAGAACGGACAACTCACGGCTGCCACCGACGCGCTGCCCGCGCAGGGCACGCAAGGCTTGAACCCCGAGTCGTTCGAGTTGGTGCGCAGGACAGGGAAGGTTCACTTCGAAGACATGCGACCCTCCCCGGCATCGCAGAGAAAGATGGCGATCGGATTCACGGCACCTATCTATGGTCCCAAAGGAGAGTTTCGTGGGGTAGTGGTCACACGAGTGCCGTTTGAGAATCTTCAGTCGATTTTCGAGCAGGAAGGCAGACTGCGATACGGAGAGTTGGCCTACGACTGGCTGCTGCTCGACCGAGAAGGGACGGTCCTCAGCGAGAAACATCGCCCCTCGAATCTGAACGGCAATCCGGTAAAGATAGATTTGCCTTCGCAAGCCCAAGCCGTCATTCATCGAGATCACCTCGGTTTCGTGCAAGAAACCCATCGCCGGGGAGGAAACGCAGTCGTCACCGGCTATGCCTGGACCAGAGGGTATGCCAACTTTCCCGGATTCGACTGGCTGGTCTTGTTTCGCTTGGACCGCGATCAGGTCTATGCCCCGATCGATCGACTGATCTGGATGGTGGGAGGGATTGGATTGCTGGTCATCCTCCCCCTCACCGGCTACGGCATCTGGGTCTCGTGGGAACTGGGACGCGAGAAGAATGACCTGGTCGAGGCCCGGCAAAAGTTGGAGGAGTCCGTAGCGGAATTAGGCCGCTCCAATGCCGACCTCCAACAATTCGCCTATGTGGCGTCGCACGACTTGCAGGAGCCCCTCCGCATGGTAAGCAGCTACACGCAGCTCATTGCGAGGCGCTACAAGGGAAAACTCGATGCGGATGCGGATGAATTTATCGCCTTTGCCGTGGACGGCGCCAACCGCATGCAACGGCTCATCCTGGACCTCTTGGCCTATTCGCGAGTCAATACGGCAGGCCGACAATTCGAACCGACAGCCATGGAGACGGTTCTAAAGGCTGCGCTGAACAATCTCACCAACGCCGTCAAGGAAAGCCAGGCCGTCATCACCCATGACCCGTTGCCGGCGGTGATGGGCGATGACAAACAATTGGCGCAATTGTTCCAGAATCTGCTGAGCAATGCCGTCAAATTCGGCGGGGCACAACCGCCGCGCATACACATCTCCGCGAAACAAACCGATGGTGAATGGTTGTTTTCCGTTCGCGATCATGGCATCGGACTCGACCCACAATATGTGGATCGGATTTTTGTCATTTTCCAGCGGCTCCACACGAGAGCAGAATATCCGGGGACCGGTATCGGCCTGGCCATTTGCAAGAAGATCGTCGAACGCCACGGCGGACGCATATGGGTGGAATCCGAACTCGGCAAGGGAGCGACATTTTATTTCACCCTGCGCGATGAGGAACCGGGCACCTCGGCGCACACCCCGAATCGCTGACGGAAGGAAGGAGCAGGAGTTGTATGGTACCTGAGATGGTGAAGCCCATCGAGATTCTGCTGGTCGAGGATAATCCGGGCGATGTTCGGCTGACGATGGAAGCACTGAAGGAAGCCAAAGTCGTGAACCATCTGACCGTGCTGAAGGACGGTGAGGAAGCATTGACCTATCTGCGACGACAGGGTCCCTACGCCCACGCGACTCGCCCCCACCTGATCCTGCTCGACTTGAATCTGCCTCGAAAAGACGGTCGGGAAGTGCTGGCTCAAATCAAGGCCGAGGAGCCGCTGAAACGCATTCCGGTGGTCGTGCTGACGACCTCAGAGGACGAGCAGGATGTCCTGAAGAGTTACAACCTTCACGCCAACTGCTATATCACGAAGCCGGTGGATCTGGATCAGTTCATTCGGGTGGTGCGATCCATCGAAGATTTTTGGCTCGGGATCGTCGTCTTGCCGGTCCCACCACAAAACGGAACCAGGTGAGCACCGGTCCCGCACATATCCTGCTGGTCGAAGACAATGCCGGCGATGCTCGTCTTCTGAGGGAACTCTTGACGGAAACCGGCGCCGGCCGGCTCACCCTCACGCATGTCGACCGGCTCGATGCCGCCATCCGATGCCTGACTCAGGCCGCGTTCGACATCATTCTCCTGGATCTCTCGTTGCCGGACAGCCAAGGGGCCGAGACCCTAGTCAGGATGCACGCGGCGGCGCAGGGGATTCCAATCGTGCTGGTGACCGGACGGGAAGATGAGGAATTGGGACTACAGCTCATCCAGGCAGGCGCCCAGGACTATCTCGTGAAAGGACAGACGACCGCCCCGCTCCTGGCACGCGCCCTGAAGTATGCCGTCGAACGCAAGCGGCTGGAAGAAGAACTGCGGCAGAAAACGCGCTTTCTCCAGTCCGTGCTGGACAACATGGCCGAGGGCGTGGTGATGGCCGACGAAAGGGGAACGTTCCAAGTGTGGAACCAGGCCGCTGAACGTATCATCGGAAGCGGTCCTGCCGACATAGGAATCGGAGAATGGTCCAAGCATTACGCGCTATTTTTACCGGACAGGGTCACACCATTCCCGACCGATGACCTACCGCTGGCACGAGCGATCCGTGGAGAATCCGTGACCGATGTCTTGATCTTTTTTCACCGGCCGCATTGGCCGGGCGAAGCCTGGCTCAGCGTGACGGCCAGACCGTTGCTGGATGACACCGGGCATCTCAGCGGAGGGGTTGCCGTCTTTCGAGACATCACCGCTGCAAAGCGAACCGATGAAGCGCTCCGGGACAGCCAAGAACGGTATCGACTGCTGGTCACTAAAGCCAACGACATCATCTATAGAACGGATGCATCGGGTCGGTTCACCTTTGTGAACCCGGTCGCCATGCGCATCATGAAATATACGGAACCGGAACTGTTGGGGCGTCGGTTCATCGAGTTGATTCATCCCGATCATCAGCCCGCGGCCGAACGATTTTACGGACGGCAGTTCGTCCGTAAACAACCAAGCACCTATTACGAATTTCTGGCCCTTGCCAAGGACGGGAGCGAAGTGTGGATCGGCCAGAATGTGCAAGTTCTTTTGGAGGAAGGCCAGGTAGTCGGGTTCCAGGCGGTGGCCCGCGACATCACGGACCGCAAACGGGCGGAGGAGGCACGGCTGGAGAGTGAAGAACGGCTGCGGTCGATTGTGCAATCAACCGGCGACGCGATTATTCTGATGGATACCCGAGGGCAGGTGGCCTTCTGGAACAGCGGCGCTGAAAAGATCTTTGGTTATACGGCCGAGCAGATGTTGGGGCAACCGGTAACCCGTATTATTCCACAACGATTCCGCGAGGCGCACCAACGAGGCGTCGAACGGGTTGCCGCCGCCGGACGATTGACCTTACAGGCAGACATGTTTGAACTGATCGGTCTGAGGAAAGACGGAACTGAGTTTCCGTTGGAGTTCAGTCTGGCGGCTTGGACAGCCAAGTCCACACTCTTCATCACCGGCATCATACGCGATATCAGCGAGCGCCGGCAGGCAGAGACGGCACTGCGAGATAGCGAAGAACGATTTCGAGCGATCATGAACAATAGCCCAGCCCTGATTTTCATCAAAGACCTTGCCGGACGCTATCTCCAGGCGAACCGTCAGTTTGAAATCATTTCCCATTTGTCCCACGAGGATCTCGTCGGTAAAACCGACGAGGAAGTCTTCCCTCCGGAACAAGCCGCCGTATTTCGAGACAACGACCGCAAGGTCTTGGAGACCGGAGAACCCATGAGATTCGAAGAATCGGCGCTCCATGACGACGGCCTCCACACCAGCATCGTCGTCAAGTTTCCCCTCCGCAATGCCCAGAATCGTTGTTACGCCCTGTGCGGCATCGCAACCGATATTACGGATCGAAAGCGAGCCGAAGAAGCCCGACAACAGCTCGCCAAGGATCGTTTGCTGCTGCTGGAGTCCAGCGGGGAAGGGATTTATGGCATCGACCGTGAAGGTCGCTGCACATTCATCAATTCAGCTGCAGCGCGCATGCTGGGCTATCTCCCGGACGAGCTCCTCGGCCAAGATATGCATGAGCGCATCCATTATTCCTTCACGGGTGGCACCGCATACCCCCGTGCGGCCTGCCGTATTCAAGAGACGCTCGAGCGCGGAAAAGGGTGCAAGGTGGATGACGAAGTGTACTGGCGCAAGGACGGGACGGATTTTCCGGTGGAGTACTCTTCGTTTCCGATCATCGAACAAGAGCAGATCATCGGAGCCGTGGTGGTGTTTCTCGACACCACCGCGCGCAAACGGGCCGAACAACAGCTCACCCTCTCGCACGATCAACTCAGAAAACTGACCGCGCGGCTCGAATCAGTTCGGGAAGAGGAGCGAATTCTGATCGCCCGTGAGATCCACGACGAATTGGGGCAAGCGTTGACAGGCGTGAAACTTGACCTCTGCCTGTTACGCGACCAGATCTCCGAAGTCTCTCCTGCGATGATGAAAAGGCTGGAGTCGATTTCCACGCTGGTCGATGGCACGATCCAGTCGGTTCAACGCATCGCCACAGAATTACGCCCTGTCGTCCTCGACCAACTCGGCCTCATCCCTGCCATCGAATGGCAGGCCCATGAATTTCAAGCACGCACAGGGATTCAATGCACGCTCGACGTCTATCTGCGCGCTATCACGTTGTCTCATGCCGGGTCGACGGCCATGTTCAGAATTTTTCAGGAAATCCTGACCAATGTGGCTCGCCATGCCCAGGCGTCGATCGTCCATATCACTCTTCAAGAGCAGGCCGGCAGCCTTGTGCTTGACGTGCGCGACAACGGGCGCGGCGTCACCGATGCTGAATTGGCCGACCCGCATTCCCTGGGCCTGGTGGGAATGCGGGAGCGAGCCCTGCTTCTGGGAGGTGAAACCATCGTCACAGGGAGTCCTGGGACAGGCACGGCGGTGAGGGTCCGGATTCCTCTTGGTCAGCCATAGTCGGCCCGACGCCGGAACGCAACAGGGGGCACTGCGCGTTCAACCTCTCAGGCGCGATAGCGGAAGGAGGAACAGGTTGTGACAAGAATTCTCGTTGTGGATGATCACGCCGTCGTCCGACAGGGCGTCAAACAAATTCTCAGCGAACAGTTCCATGGGGCCGTCCTCGGCGACGCTCAAAACGCGGAGGAGATGATCGCGCAGGTAGGGAAGCACAGCTGGGATATTGTGATTCTCGATGTCGGCATGCCCGGGAAGAGCGGGCTCGATGCGCTCAAAGAGCTCAAACAGGCCCGGCCGAAACTCCCCGTCCTCGTCCTGAGCGGTTATCCGGAAGACCAGCTGGCATTACGAATGTTGAAAGCCGGCGCGGCCGGCTATCTGTCGAAAGACAGTGCGCCGAACGAATTAGTGCAAGCTCTCCGGAAGATCCTCGGCGGCGGAAAATTCGTCAGTGCCGCAGTGGCGGAACTCCTGGCCCTGAATCTGGAGAGTGATTGGGAGAAACCGCTGCACGAACAATTGTCTGATCGCGAGTACCAGGTCATGTGTTTAATCGCGGGGGGGAAAAGCTTGAAAGACATCGCGGATGATTTGTGCGTCGGTGTCAGCACCATCAATACCTATCGGGCGCGCATCCTCGAAAAAATGCAACTGAAGAACAACACCGAATTGACGCATTACGCGATAGAACATCGTCTCGTCAACCGGCTCATCAGGTGAAATCCTTCCTCTCTGTCATCATTGCCTATCCGTTCCCGCTCCACAAACTCCCTTCGTAGCATAAACGTCGACACGGGCCGCACAGGAAACGGCGACGCGTAAATTGCGTAAAAGGCTATGCTTTTCTGAACCTGCTTCCGGTACAGATAGCACTGACGGTGCGATCTGGTTGCGAGACCGTTCGCACCGTCATTCGCAAGAGAGGACCGGGTGGCATGGTTGGGCTGGTCCCTCCTTACAACTCAGACGATGACCGGTCAGAGGGGGATGACATGACCGAGCTCTATGAGACAGAGGCCCTCATTATCCGAGAGCTGGAACAGCAGGGCCCCTGCAGATTGGATGCACTGGCCTATAGATTCCCCGCCTGCACCTGGAACCAGATATTCATCGCAGTCGATGCCCTGTCGCGGGAAGGAACGATCTCTCTCCAACCGCGCGCTGGGTGCCAATACCTGGTTTCTCTCGCGTCTGTCCACGCACACACCTTGCACCACTTCGATCCCGACAGGCGTGTAGCGGAAACCCGGCAGCACACCGGCCGTTCGTACGGGAGATAAGAGGGAGGTCGACACATGAGCGCGACAATGAACAGTACCAAACAGACCGGAAGATCCCGTGTCATGATCGTCGATCCTGAATGGCAATTCGGACTCAAACTGGCGGATTGCCTCGCGACCAATGGGTACCATGCAGTTCTCGTTCGAGACCTTCAATCCATGCTCACCGAGCTCGGGGAGATACAGCCGGAGGCCATCCTGCTTAGTTCGGACTCTTGCGATGAGAAACGGGGGACCGCTGAACTCGATACTCTTCGAGCCCTCAACGTCCTCTGCCCACAAGCGCCGATCTTGACCGTCGTCGAACCGATGCGAGACGCGTTGGGTACTCTTTCTCCGCCAATAGACGCTCGTCCACGTCATCAGGCTCCGCTCGTGCACAATCGCGTCGAGGAGTTGCTGCGAGCAAATCTCGGTATTCCATGTGTACGCGCATCTCTGACGTGATGCGCTCATCTCGGGAAGAACACCACTCACTCGGACTCAACAGGGAGGTTCAGTCATGGCACAGCGACGGTTAAGGTCAATCGAAGACAGCGTCCGGATACCGAGTCGATCCACGAAAGAGATGGAGACCTCGGCACGACAACGGTCGGGTCCTGAGAGCTCGCCGCAGCAGGCCGACAACGAAGCGACGACCGAAGAAATCAGGACGCGCATCGAGAAGTTGGCCTATGAGCTCTATCAGCAACGAGGGCGGCAGGACGGGCACGACCGTCAAGACTGGCTGGAAGCCGAACGATTGACACTGACGGAACCGACGCGCGCGCGCCACGACAGAACTGACCGCCTCCCGACCTCTGTCCAGGCGTCACGCGTGGGACGATGAGAAGGTCACACACGGAAGATCCTGCACGGAGAACAGTACGATGCGCTGCCCAACCACCAACTGCGGCCAACTAATGGCATCTGATTATCGTGCAGGCTATGACGCACACACTGGTCTTGAATGCCTCCAGTGTGGACACTGCGGACATCGTGGGATGAGGGCACGAGAAGGGCTGCAGCTGTTGTTCTCCGGGCAGCATGAATATGTCTTCAGCTATGGTCCGTCCCTCTCGTACCTCAAGGTCGTGCTGTCGACGGTTGCGCTGAATCTGTTCAGCACCCATGGCCTGGAACCGGTCCGACTGGCAACCCACGTCGCCGAATGGGCACTCCTGATGGGGCAGGTCTGTGGCACGGTTCGCCCTTCAGGTGACCTCGTCCCGTCCAGTTGTTACGAGTATTGCCGACGACAGGCGGTGACCCATTCCGGCGTCTCACCGCGCTAAGGCTACGGATTCGAGGACTGATTGATTCACGAACGCGGCTCGGGCTCTGCCCTCATTACCATCGCGATCGTCAGCCAGAATCAGCTCCTGCGGCTTGGACTGCAAGCCGTCATCGCACCGCACGCGCACATCCGGCTGATCGGAGAGGCGACGAACATGCTGCAGGCGGTGAGCATCGTCACGCAAGAGAAGCCACAGCTGCTCATCATTGAGCTGCAGCCCGGCATGGACATCCTCGGGCTGGTTCGAAAGGTGAAGGCTTCGCTTTCGACCATACGAATCATCGCCCTGCATGGAATTGAAGACAGTCGAGCCGGGCTGGAAGCCTTGTCGTCCGGAATAGACGGCATGGTGTTGACCACCCAGCCGGGAGTCGTGCTGCTTGCCGTCATCGAGTATCTCTGTCGGCGTCCGGCGAACGTGGCGCGCTGTCATCCTTGCGACGCAAGCGCGTTGGAGACAACCGGCTCAGCAGGCGGCTTCGAGGACCGGATCCCCGTTCTGCCGAATTGGTCCGAGGACCTCACGAAACGTGAGCATGACATCATCACCTTGATTGGAGAGGGCCTGTCCAACAAAGATATCGCCTGCCGCCTCAGCATTTGCAGCACGACCGTACGCCATCACCTCACCAGCATTTTCGGCAAACTCGATGTGCACAGCCGCCAGCAACTCCTGATTCGAGCGCACAAATACGGCCTGGTCAAACTCCACGCGAATGGGACAGCCGCTCGCGCACACCTCGTAGCGGGTTCGGAGCAGTCAGCCTGAGAGCGTCGGAAAGCTCGTCCAGCCCATTCATCGTCGGCATGAAGAGCAACGAGCCGTGCCATGAGGAACCTCGTTGCGGAGCATCCAGCGGATATGAACCGACTGCAGACCAGGGAGACAGTGACTGACGGCCCAGGAATCGCTCTGTCGAGCACTTAGGCAATGACTGCCTTCTGTTTGAGATATTCCATGAGATCGGAAAACGAACCCTCGCGAAGGATGCGCGTGAATTGCGCCTGATACTTCGCCATGATGCTGGCCCCGTCGATGCTGATATCATTGACAAGCCAAGCCCCGGATCGCCGAACCACTTGAAATTCGATCCGTGTGTCGACTTCCTGGCCGGCAGGCGCAATCATGACTTGTGCTCCGTCGGCATCGTTTCCTTCAGCGAGATAGACCACTTGGGCCGCAGAATAGTCTCGCAGGTGGTCCGCCAGATCATCGCGTAACACCTGCACAAAGAGTCGCACAAACTGCCGGCGCTCTGCAGCATTCGACTTGATCCCGGTCTCCCCCAGCGACCGTTCGGCCATTTCTTCATAGTTGAAGGCCCGCCGGACCACCTGCTCGATTTCCCACTGACGCTGCGCAGAGCGGCTCGCATCCTTCAACTCCGTCAGGATATACAACATGTCCTTCATCGTGCGCTCGACGACCTCCGTAGGCGTCTGTGCAGCCCACGAAGAGGTGGCATGACCGGATACCGCCACCAACATCACCGCGAGTAGCCACACGATCACCCCCCGGACGGACCTCGAAGTCGAGGGACAAGGATGGCTCAGGCCAACAAATCTGTGCTTCATACATTCTGCCTTCCAATAACTTCTGCCAATGATCGTTCATGGTACCGGCCGTCAAAACCGAGCGTCAAGCACGTGGATATACCTGCGTTTCAGCCGCCAAAGGATCAGGTACTGAAGGAGCCGGCTATTGCGCCGAACGGTAACGACGCGCCATTGAGAGATTTTATTTTCCTCTCTGCGGCACCTTCGGTATACTCGCGCCATGTCCCTTCCACGAATGCCCCTCCTGCTGCTGAGTCTCTCCATCCCTGCCCTCTTTTCAGGCTGCGAAACAACCGACAAAATGCTCGGCGCCGCCGAACGGGCTGTCGGCAGCAGCACAGGAAGAACCGTCCTGGATATCGTCGGCGGCAAGGATCCGGCTGAAATCGCCAGGCGGCGTGTCGAGAATTATGGGCGGGACCCCCAAGCTTTATTGCGGGACCTTCGGTCGATCCAGCGGGACTTCCAAGCGCTCATGGCGGCGTTGACCGGAGAAGTCGGGAAAAAGTGGGGCACCAAGGAAGTGAAACTGCCCGAGCAGAAGAAATATGTGAAATACACGCAGAATTACCGCAGTCGCGCCATCGTGGATTTCGATGCGGGCAATATCCTGGTCGAGACGCTTGACGAGAAGGATCCGCGGGCCAGCCTGAAGAATGCCGTCGTCACCACCCTCCTCACTCCCAACGATCCTCGCAGCGTCGATCTGTTTACGGACAAAGAAATCACCCTGACCAGTGACAAAGAGCCGTACCTTTTGGGTCTCGTGCTGGATCAAGCCGGCAAGCCGGTGCGCACACCCGCGGAAGCGGAACAGTTCGCCGACACACTCCTCTCCAAGAGCACGACCACCCGGAAGGTCGGGCAAGAAGAGGGACCGAAAACCGCCCACATGGTCACCATCTCGATGGTCACGAATTTCTCGCACAAACAGGCCGAGAAATACCGCGCGGTCGTCGGACAGTTTGCGGAGCGCTACCAAATCAGTCCCAGCCTTGTCTTTGCCATTATCCGCACCGAGAGTAACTTCAATCCCTTTGCCGTCAGTTCTGCGCCGGCTTACGGATTGATGCAATTGGTCCCCACCAGCGGAGGGCGGGATGCGTACCGCAAGGCAAAAGGTGAAGACAAGGCGCCCTCACGCGACTACCTCTTCGATCCGGACAACAACATCGAATTGGGCACGGCCTATCTCAACGTGCTGACGTACGCCCAATTGGACGATGTCACCGACCTGGTCTCGCGTGAATACTGCGTGATCTCAGCCTATAACACCGGCGCCGGCAACGTCTTCAAGACATTCTCCAAAGATCAGCGGAACGCGTTGCAGCAGATCAATGGATTACAACCGGCCGCACTCTATGACCGCCTCCGTACCGGACTCCCCTACCAGGAGACCCGCGACTATCTCGCGAAGGTCGTCGGGTTTCGAAAGCAATTTGTGAGTCTCGGCGATACCGCCGCTAAATAACCACGCACCGGTTCCGACAATTCTCCCAAACCAGTGATGGTTGGATTCTTGCCTTCCGGCGCCCGCTTGTTTACAACAAGTCAGGCAACGGGTTTTTCAAGGAGGAGCACCGCGAACTCATCACCTGACAAGAGCACTGCATTCGGCATCCTCGGCGCCGCCTTCGCCCTACTGTGCATCGCGCTGGTCCCGTTGATGACGGTTGAGATCCCGCCGCTCGTAGACTATCCCAATCACCTGGCCCGCATGCACATCCTAGCCGATGGCGGGCATTCCCCCTGGCTTCGCCAATACTACGACATCCACTGGGACCTGCTTCCTAACCTTTCGATGGATCTGGTGGTGCCGCCGCTTACCCGGATCATGTCGGTTGAACAGGCAGGCAAGATGTTCATCGCGCTGACATTCGCACTGCTGGCGGGCGGCACGATGGCGCTTCACGCTGCCCTGCATCGACGCTGGTCTCCCTGGCCACTCCTGGCATTTTTCTTTCTCTATAACAGTGTCTTCCTGTGGGGCTTCCTCAACTATCTCTTCGGGCTCGGACTGGCTCTGTTCGCCTGCGCCCTGTGGGTCAGGCTCCGCACTCGTTCCGCGCTCCTGGTCGTGCCGTTGTTTTCACTCACCGCCGTCATGTTGTTATTCGCCCACCTCTTCGCATTCGGCAGCCTCGCGCTGATCGTGTCGACCTATGAGCTCTCTCAATGGTGGCGTCTGCGAGACGAGGCCATTCACCCTGCCAACGCCGCCTGCTGGAAGGCCGCTCCGGCACTCATCATTCCACTCATCATCCTGACACTGACCCCGACCTTCAAAGTGGCCCCCGAAGACTATCCCTTGTGGCTCAGAGGATCTTCCCCGCCCCCACTCATCTCCTTTCTTTCTCCCGTAACAAAACTCGAAGCCCTGAAAGGGACCATCCGAACCGAACACCGGCTCTTAGATCGCGTCACCGTTCTCATGCTGGTCGGGCTGGTCGGCATAGGGTTGGTTCGGCGACGTTGCTCCATCCTGCCGTCGATGTTCCTCCCGCTCGGCGCAACCGCGCTGGCCGCCATGGCGATGCCTAATACGATCGGCACAACCGCGGTGGTCGATATACGAATGCCGATCGTCTTCGTCTTACTCACCGTGGCGAGTTCGGATTGGCGCGAAATCAGCCGAGGATGGTTTCTTCCGGTGGCACTGGCCCTGAGCACGGTATTCGCGGTGAGGATGGGCTACATCACCGAGCACTGGCAGAACACGGCACACCACTACCGACAGTTCAAACAGACCCTTGATCAGCTGCCGGAAGGAGCGCGCCTGCTGTCGGCCATTAAAATGGCCTCCTATGACAACTGGTCTCCGGCAGAAGGCCAGATACCTGAGCCCATGCCCATGGTAAACCTGTCCTGCTGGGGAGTCATCCGGCGGTCGGTCTTCGTCTCGAACCTCTTCGCCGCACCGGGCCAGCAACCGGTCCGACTCACGCCGGCAGTCCATGCACTGCTGACGGTAGAAGAATTCCTCTTTCGCGCGGCGCCGATTCCCTGGGACCAGCTCCGCGCCCAGTACGACTACGTGGTCGTCCGACGCACCCAACGCTTGCGCCCCCCCCCTCCTGCCGACTTCGTTCCATTCGGCTCAGGAGACGAGTTCCAGTTTTATCGTACCGGAAGGGTACAGCCCTAGCGCACGGCCGACAGGGCAATCCCGATTGCTCACCGAGCCTTGACTTTCCAGGTGTAGGACGAGGTGACGGCATAATTCCATACCGTCCCCACAAGAATGCCTGCCAGGGCGGACAATCCCCAATGAAATTGCTGCGTGAACAGATACGACGCAACCCCCACATTTCCGACAGCGCCAAGACTACACACCAGGACGAACGACAACCACCCTCGCAACCACTGCCACCCTCGTAGCCGCTGGTCCCGATAGGTAATAATGTTGTTCAAGATGAAATTACTCGTCATCGCGAGCAACGTGGCAATACCCTGCCCCCAGGCAAAGGGCACCGCCAACCAGCGATACAGCACCCACAACAGACTGAAGTGGATCAGGACGCCGGAGCCCCCCACGAGGCAAAATGTCACCAGGCGCACAGGCACAAACCGGCCGATGGACTTATCAAGCAGCAGCATGACGTAGTCCCACGCCACCTGGCTGTCGAGCTTGCTCTCCCCGGCTTGTCTCGACCTGAATTCATAGGGCAGTTCTATGAACCGCAACGGATGCGGGGACGAGGCCAACACATCCAGCAGGAGTTTAAAACCCATCCCGGACGTCCGTCTCACCAGCCGCTCGAACACCTCTCTGCGCATGGCAAAAAAGCCGCTCATCGGGTCCGTCAATCCGGCAGGCACCAGTGGGCGGCTCAACCGCGTAGCCCATCGACTGGTCAAGGCCCGCATGCCATCCCACTCGCCGATGCTGCCACCCGCCATGTACCGGCTCCCGACCACGATGTCGTACCCACCCTGCAATAAGACCTTGAGCATGTCGGGGAGCAATCGTTCGTCGTGCTGAAGGTCGCCGTCCATCACGGCCACAACCGGTGCGGAACTCGACAACATCCCTTCGATACAAGCTGAGGACAACCCCCGACGTCCAATCCGATGGAGACAACGCACCCGATGGTTGGCGCAGGCCTGCGCGCGCACCACTGCGGCAGTCTGGTCCGGAGAGTCGTCGTCGACCACGATAAGTTCCCACTCTACCCCAACCAGGCAGGCGTCCAGAGCCCCCACAAGCCGGGGGATATTGTCCCGTTCGTTAAATGTCGGCACGATGATGGACAGGACAGGCCCTTGCACTACTACCCTCTCAATGGCTTTCGCGAAGCATCAGAGACACCTGCCGGCCCGGACCGTGATCGACGCCGGGCTTTGTCCATCAGGCCGAGAACCAGCTCGAAGAAGACAGCGAAACGCTTGCGACGCAATGGTACTCTTACAATCCGATGACCAGCCTCACCGGCGGGACCCGTTCGGCAAGGCCAAACGACAATTCACCTCTGACATCGTCCGGATTGTAGTAGGTTCCGAACAGCCGGTCCCAAATCGTGAGCAACGCGCCTAGATTTGTCCGTTGATGAGCAGGATCTGTGCTGTGATGGATCTGATGGTATCGCGGGGTCACAAACACCCATTCCAGCCAGGACGACCTCCAGGTGACATTCAGATGCATCCAATTGTTCCGCACAATGTGCTCTACCATGATCACCTGAAATGCCCATGCCGAAGCCTCATGCAGTAACGGAAGGGCGATGATATACGTCAGGTTGAACAGAGCGATATGCGGAATGGTGGCGCGGATTCCAGAAAGCCAGTACAGGGAGGTGGGGGAATGGTGCCAACGGTGGATGCGCCACACCGGCTTGGTATGCATGAGCCGATGCACCCAATAGAGCCCGAAATCTTCGACGATATAGAAGAAGGCCAACTTCACGACCGTGGGCAGATTGTACAGGACCGCAGGCATATAGTTCGGGATCGGAATCCGATCCGTCGCCTGTACCACGGCAAGGAACGATACATTGTACAAACCTAACGCGATCAGATCCCGCCAGAATACAGACCGGTAGGCAATCGGACGTGCAGGAAATCGCCACTCGGCGAGAAAACATAGGAGCCCGATACTCCAGAACAGCAGATAGGGATACAGCGCCTTGTCCATAGGCCTCCGTTCGCCTCCCAAGCCTCACGAGGAACCTCCTACGCGCCTTATTCCGAAACTGCTCCCCGCCATGTTCGCCGGCATCGGGGCGGGCGCTTGCGCCCCTTCAGTACCGCCGGATTTTACACTTGGCCTACCCTACCGAAAACCTCCGCAGTTGCGAAACCCTTTGTAACTTTCCGCATCTCCGCTCTCGGCGGCGACCTGCCGCATGCCGATCGACATGCTTCGTAGACGCCCACATCGCAGACAATCGATCGGCACCATTGTTTTGCCCGTTACAACTCATCGGGCCAACGATCAGCACCGTTTTATTTCACGCCGTCACCGTGAATAGAAACGGTGTACTCCGCACCACATGAGCGCCTGCATCAACTTTTCGCACTAATTCAATGCGTTGGCAATCTTCGCCCTATTCGCCCGTAAAGGCACAGGTATTGCTCTACCTACGAGCAAATCGTGGCTCACTAACCATGCACACCATCCACCCGGCAAATTTCTGCCGGATAGACCTCAAGGAGGAGGACAACATGAAGCGACACATCGCAACCTATTCCGCAATCGTGCTGGCCTGCAGCTGGGCCTTACTCGGCCCCGCTCCCACCCAGGCAGCCGCCGACAACATTGAGCCGGTGACCTGGAGCAACAGTCAAAAATCTTCCGCCTGGGCGGAAGAACTGCTGGGCCAGGTTGTGACCTACCAAACACTCGCCGAGAAGAGCCTGATCCCAGGAAATTTTGAGGCCTATGTGGAGCAGATGCGTAAAGTGCGCGAACTGTACCGCACGGGAAACCGGCGAGCCACCTACGACGGCGTGAACCAACTCATGGTCATGCTGGAAGCCAGGGTCGGAGGAATCGATGCACACAGCGCCGACGCCTTGTGGGACTTCTGCTATCGCGTTACCCCGGATGAATACCATGCACGCGATCGCCATATCCGGGCAAAGGGGGCCGATGAAGTAAAGAAACACGAAGACTTTATGCGGGACATGGAAGAAAGAGCGTCAATGGCTTTCTAAGCCCCATTGGCTTCATCGAACTGTGGAATCTGCGGCGGGCCGACCATCCACCCGAGGCCGTCGGCCCGCCGCCCCGCACCAGTGAATGGAGGATTCCGATGCTCCATGATCTTCGATGTTACGATCTACGCTCACGAGAACCGTCCTGCTGGTGTGTGTCATCCTGCTTGAGAGCACAGGCGCAACCCTTGTCTTGCCTCCGGTGTGGGCAGAAAGCGAACGCGCCGGATATGGGCCTGCCTCACCAGGCTTGTCATCGTCACCCGTGCGCCTTCGGTTTGAACCGGATGACGCGGTATCCTCGCCCCTCGGGTCGTCCTTCGATCTCCAGCATGTCTGGATGCGCGCGGATCTCCGGGTGAGACCTGAATGGCGCAACGGCGTCTGCTTTGGAGGCGGCCCCCCGATCGCCGGCGCCTGCAACAGTCTCGATCAATTCGGGTCCGGCACAGGAGCTCATAGCGGTCGTCATGCCGGCGATTTCTTCATCCAGCAGTGGGCACGCATTGGCCTGGGCTATGATCCTTCCCCCAATGTAAATTTTTATGTCGAGCTACAAGACTCCGCCACATGGGGGGGGAATGGCGACCCCACCGGAAGGAATCAAGTGAGTGACGCGAGCACTCATAATTGTGGGATCCAGCTAGCGGGACAATGCCGCTTAGGCATTCGCGCCGGCTATATGCTGGTCAGGAACATCGCCGGTATCGATGGATTCAGCGCCAAGATCGGCCGGCAGTATGTCGTCTTCGGCAACCAACGACTCTTCGGCCATTTCGACTGGGCCAATACCGGCTATTCGCACGACGGCATCATGCTGAGTTATGCGACCGCCGCCTTCGATACGAAACTGGGCTGGTTTCGAAATTCCGAAACGGACTTGGGGCAGGCGAGCCCGGGTGGAAGCCTTACACCAAACCTGTTGACATGCAACCCGGAGGCAAACTCCTCGGCCACCTGCAATCCGGCCCTTGCGCAACATGCGACCGACGCGGGCAGCGACGTGGATCTGGTGGTGTTCTACAGTCAACTCCGCAGCATCCCCCGCATGATCGTAGAGCCCTACTATGTCCTGTACTCGAACCGTCTTCCGGAGCGGGCCAATCCCGGCCAATACTTACCCAAATCGGCCTCTCAGTTACGGCACATGGTCGGCCTCCGCATTGAGTTCCGGGACGGCAATTGGGATTTCACCCATGAAGCGGCCTATCAATTCGGCCGTAGCGCCGATGGATTCGATTTCGACAACCGGCGCAATCTGCGTATCAATGCCTGGGCTTCCGGGACGTGGCTCGGCTACACATGGTATACCCATCATTGGAAGCCCCGGGTCGCCATCGGATTCGACTACGCCTCCGGAGACGGCGACAGCAACTGTGTCCCCCCCGGCGGAAACCTGGCACGCAGTTGCGGCGGCAATGCCAACACATTCGAGAATTTTTTCCCGACCAATTTTCTGCACGTCGGCTACATGCTCAACGGCGCCTGGCGCAATAGCGTCCAGCCGCAGGTGAATGTCCAGGCTCGACCGACCGCTCGAGACCATATCGAACTCTGGGCGCTGCGCAAGTACTTGGCAAGCGCCCGAGACAATTGGTACCGTGGATCACAAGGGCCGTTGATTTTCTCCGCGTCCGACAACCGGACGACTCACATCGGCGATGAACTCGACATCGCATGGAGCCATATGTTTGCGGACGGTACGGTCTCACTGTCAATCATCTACGGCCACTTCTTTTCGGGCTCCTATATCAAGCACCAGCTCGGTACCGCCGCGGACCAGGACTGGGGCATTGTGCAACTCTGGACGAATTTTTAGACGACTATGCAACGCGCCACACTGAATTTTGAAACGCTGCTGGAAGTAACCAACGCCCTGAACTCGCAACGGGACATCGACAGTCTCTGGCGCGTCATCGCCGATCAAATTCGAAAAGTGATCCCTTGGGATAGGGCCGGGATTACGCTCTACGAATCACAGACCGATTCCTTTCGCTTTTATGCCGTCATCACCAACATGGCGACTCCGGCCCTGGCGCACGATAGCGTCATTCCACGCAAGGGCAGCGCAGTCGGTTGGGTCCATGATAACCGTCGCCTGCATATCAGAGAGGATCTCCAGAAAGAACAAGTCTTTCTGGAGGATCGGTATTACGTGCAGGAAGGTTTGGGACGAATGATTAATCTGCCCTTGCTCGTCCGGGAACATTGCCTCGGCACGTTGAACATCGGCAGCGTTCAGACCGGGCATCTCGATCAGGACGATTGTAAATTTCTCCAGCAAGTCGCCACCCAGATCGCATACGCGATCGACCACGTATTGGCGTACGAGCAGATCCAGCAGCTGAGTGACCGCTTGCGTCGAGAAAATGAGTATCTCGCAGAAGAGGTCAAAGCCAGCCGCAATCTGCGCCTGGTTGTGGGAACCTCTTTGTCCTTCAGAAAGGTGGTCGATCTTTTGAAGGCTGTCGCCCCGACAGACACGACGGTTCTCCTCCTCGGAGAAACCGGCACTGGCAAAGAAGTCCTGGCCCAGGCTCTTCACGATTTGAGCCTCCGCAGCCACAAGCCCTTTATTCGCGTCAACTGTGCAGCCCTGCCATCAGGACTCATTGAAAGTGAGTTGTTTGGCCACGAGAGGGGCGCATTCACCGGCGCGCAGCTACGAAGAGCCGGGCGATTTGAACTGGCCCACACCGGCACCTTGTTCCTGGACGAGATCGGTGAAATGCCGTTGGAAACCCAAGCGAAGTTGCTCCGAGTGTTGCAAGACGGTATGGTCGATCGTATCGGAGGAACCCAACCCGTCGCAGTGGACGTTCGACTGGTCGCTGCCACCAACGCCGACCTCCAGGCCGCCGTTCGACAGGGGACGTTTCGCGCAGACCTGTTCTACCGCCTTCATATTTTCCCCATCGCCCTGCCGCCCTTACGGGAGCGGCGGGAAGACATTCACCTGCTTGCGCAGCATTTCCTGGCGCAGATCGGGGGCAAGCTCAAGCGGGCACATCTCGCCTTTGATCCACAATCGATGGCGCGGCTCCTCACCTACAACTGGCCCGGCAACGTGCGTGAGCTTCAAAATGTGATCGAACGCGCCGTTATTCTTTCCGGCTCCTCCCAAGTCACCGTAGACGAGATGTTGCTCCCGGTCGTGCAGGCCGTTCACAGCCCCTCCAGCAGCCAGCCAGTCAGCTTGGGGGATCTTGAGCGCCACCACATCATCGAGGTGCTGGAACGGACGAAATGGCGAATCTATGGCGAGCAGGGGGCCGCGCATCTGCTGGGACTCAACCCCGAAACGCTGCGGAGCCGCCTGAGAAAACTTGGGCTGCGACGGCCGGCTGGCATATCGCCGGAACCTACGGCTCTCCCCTAACCCATGGAGATTGCTGGACTGACGGTGGAACCTGCCCTTGTCGAGTTCCCCCTCTGCGACGCAGTATGACAACGCGCGCTCCAGCCGAAGCCAGGTCATGCTTCCGCCAATCAGCTCATTTGACCGGACTATGGAAAGCATGATAAATTGCTGAACCGTACGAGCCCCGAGCGAAATCCCACGCTTCGCGTTTCCGCCCCTATCACGGCGCGATCGCTTCCTTAACTTACGCTCCTCCTACGGCCCATTTCCCCCATTCAGCGGACAAGGAAATGGGCAAAGCAGTGGTCCGAACCGCATGCCCGACCCACTGCAACCAGTTTGATGGCCTGGACATCGCCATCCTGTTGTTCGCCGAAAGGAGTGTACGATGAAAATTACGTCCGTCTGGCGCGGCAACAAACCCAATCATAAGAAAAAGCGCACGGTCCCGAAGCTCAGAATCCGTTGGACACAGCTCGGACTCGTCGATCCCTCTGTGGACTCGCCGGAGACGCCGATGGATGAAATCCGTCGTGCGGTCACGAACTTGGCCAGTTCAGGGTTCGGTGCGGAGACCCGTGCCCGCTCAGAACAGACCCAGGCACGCCCTGCGCGTGCCCATGCCCGTACCAGTGCCACTCGCACCACTCGTCGACCGTCCGGATCATAACCAGGCAGGCCTATTCGATCACCGATCAGGGAAGACGAATAGAAGGAGGGAACCATCGCACGAGCAGGCAAAACCACCATCGCGAAACGCGATCGAGAAAAAGCGAAGCAAGTGAAGCAGCGCGAAAAAGAAGCCCGCCGGGTCCAGCGCAAAGCCGAAAAACCCGAGCGCACGGTGACATCGGGGGGAGATGATCCTGACCTGGAAGGGTTGCAGTGGGGCCCCCAGGAACCCCTGTACTGAACAGGGGCTCCTGGGTACTCCCGGAACACTCGGCCGGCTTAGGATGCCTTAATTACAAAGCGGTCTTCACCGAACACACCGCGGAGTTGCTTGCTGACCAGCGAGCGATATTCGCCCTTCTCCTTGGCCATTCGCACTAACCCCTCGGCATCCGTCAGGATCAAGAGATCTTCCTCGGCAATCAACACCCGATCTCCCTTTCCAACGTTAATTCGATACTGAGTCCGACCATCGGGATTCCGACTCGGGCCGTTCACAATTTCAGTCAATCCGTCGATATGCCCCTTTTGCCCATCCAATCGATGCTGTACCATCGTTCCATCAGGAATTCTGACCCACTGACTGGCGGCCCGAGGCGCATCTTGATTCTGATCGCTCACCTTCATTCCTCCCTTGCTACGTATGCGCGGAAAAATTAAGACTTTGGCCCAAGATCACTTCCGTTCTTGATTCCCCCATTGGCCTCCCGGGGACCTCCGTCGGCGCTCTGACTCCACACCTGAGAAGATCCGCCGCGTCGGCGTCGACGCTCCGGTTCGCTCCGTGGCGCATGGCCGTCCGATCGAGGTGAGGCGCTCATCGAAGCCGGGCTCCCCTCGGCGCGCGGCACCGCCTGCCCAAGTAAACGCTCGATCGCCCGCAATTGCTCCTGGTCCTCGGACGTCACAAACGTGGTAGCGCGACCGGTCGTCCTCATCCGGGCTGTCCGTCCGATCCGGTGCACATAGTCTTCAGGACAATTCGGCACGTCGTAATTGATCACGTGGGCGATATTTGCCACATCAATGCCACGTGCGGCAATATCCGTGGCCACCAACACTCGATAGGTACCTCGGCGGAACCCTTCCAACGCCGCGCGGCGTTGCGGCAGGGTCCTTCCGCCATGGAGCACCGCGACGCGGTGACCGGCCGAATCGAGCAGATTTCCCAATCGATCCGCACGATGTTTCGTCCTGGCAAACACCAGCACGGTATCGGACTCGGACTGGAGCAACGACATCAACAGCCCGTTCTTACGATCGTGCGTGGTGTGGTGCACGGCTTGAGTCACACCGTCCGCTGTCGTCGCAGATTTCGTGACCATAACCCGCACCGGGTCTTTCACGCTGGCCTGCGCCAATCTGGCGAGATCGTTCGGCATCGTCGCGGAAAACAGCAACGTCTGCCGCTCTTCCGGCATGGCATCCAGAATCTGATTGATCTGCTGGGCAAATCCCATGTCCAACATGCGATCGGCCTCATCAAGGACCAGAATGCTCATCGCCAACAGACTGATCGTGCCGTTCCACATATGATCGAGCAACCGCCCCGGAGTCGCCACGATAATGTCGGGACGCTGCCGCAGCCCTCTCACCTGAGCCTGCATATCGGCTCCGCCCACCACCGTCGTGGCAAACAATTGCAGATCGCGACCCAACGTATCGATCGTCGCTTGAATCTGTATCGCCAACTCGCGTGTCGGCGCTAAAATGAGCGCGCGAGGCTGCCCTTTCGGGGTCCCGCTGAGACGCTCCAACATCGGAATCACAAAGGCCGCAGTCTTTCCCGTTCCGGTCTGCGCGCATCCCAAGACATCCCGGCCGGCCAACGCATGGGGAATGGCTTGAGCCTGGATGGCGGTCGGTTCAGCAAAACCTGCCTTAGTCAGATTTCGCAACAGGGTGGGAGACACACCAAGGGAGTCAAAACTCGTAAACGCAGTCGTCTGCACGCAGCTATCCTTTCGTTGTGGATCGCATTAAGACGGGATCAGAGAACCGAGGGGAGGGTGAATCCGGAAGGAGTCAGCTCCAAACTGGACCTGGTCGCGATGCGATCGCGCGGTCCACGTTGAGGAGGTACAGCATTGGTGGACCGATACAATGCTGCAGTAGATCCTCACTCTACCGCATGGTGCCCCTACCGGTCAACAGGCCTGCGAGTTCCGGCAACCTACCGGCACCAAGACGGGGCTTGCCTCAAGGCCGAAATGCCTTATACTACGGTCAACAACGGGAGGCCCGCGGTGCGTACGACACTGATTGCATTCGCTCTGTCCCTGAGTAGCTTTCTGTTTACTCTGTCCTCGCATGCGGCGGCGGAAAACTCCGGCACGGCAAAGAGCGGATCCGACCAGAACCTGACCCTCGACGATATCGGGCGAGGCTTGAAGAGTGCGGCGAAAAACATCGAAGAAGAAATTCCGAAAATCGGACCGGCGATCGGTGAAACCTTCAAGAAAGTAACGGGCGGCGGCAAAGAAAAATCTCCACCCAAGCCTTCCGTTCAGAACACGACCAAGGATAAGAAGTAGCGCTGACACACCAGGCTTCTGAAATGAGACGGTTGATCCCTATCGTGCTTCTACTGTCCGAACTGATACAGACCGCTGGCTGCCTCTCTGCTCGGGCACCGGCCTGTTTACCGGGCGAGCATCCTGCGGTGCTTGAGTCGCTGTATTTCGGGACGGCCAAGCCCGGGGGAATCGTCAGTCCTGAGGAATGGACGGCCTTCGTCAAGGACATTGTCACACCGGCATTTCCGGAAGGCCTCACCTCATGGCAGGCGTCCGGTCAGTGGCGAAAGAGCACCGGCGCGATCGAATACGAGACCTCACGCATTCTGCAGCTGACTCACGAACAGAATATGGCCAAAGAAGTCGCGATCCAACGCATCATGATCACGTACCAGCATACCTTTCAGCAAGATGCAGTCATGAGAGTTCGCTCTCCGGCCTGTCTCTCATTCAAAGGGTAACTCGTGCTCGCTGCACGTTCCTACCGATCTTTCTTCCCATGGCCCTTTCCGATCTTTCCGACCTCGGTCAAGATTTCCTGAAGCAACCTGCTGCTGTTCAAACCTCCGGATTGCGCAGGCCCTAAACTCCCGACACCGGCGCTTTGAACGGGAGGCACTGCCGGCGGAGGCAAGACGGTCGGCACACCGGTGGAGGTTCCACTTACAGACACTTGGCTTGGCGTTTGACTAAAAGTGACGACCGGGAGCCCGATACTGGTTGCGAGGATAGTTCCCTTGGTCGAGGGACCGGGAAGCTCCTTCTCCCCTCCAGCAGAAGAAGCCTGCCGAATCTCCTTTTCCAGTTCAAGTGCGTGCCCGACCTGTGTTCCGACGATTTGCCGCATGACAGGACTAGGAAGGGCTCGATGCTCCTCTCTGACGGCAAGAGGCTGCGGAACGTGAGAGCCCTCTTGGAGCTCGGAAAGAGAAGTCACCATCCCGGTTCGCAATGCGAACTCCGTCCCTGCTTTAAGGGAAAATGCCTTGCGGTCTCCGGTTAATGGCTCAACACGAGCCTGCCCTTCCAACACCCGCAACGTATCGCCTGGAGGTGCGGTGATCAACCGCGCCAAAAGTGATTGCCGCTCTCCCCCCAATACCGTCGCCTCCATAATGCCGCCACGGCTGACGACGCGTGCCAGCGGGGTCTGAAGCGTCAGAGTATCGGTCATTCTCCCCGCGTTATAGGACAATGCGATCCGGACCATTCCTTGGTGCAGCAAGAGTTCCGTTTGTCCACGGTGGGATTCCTGAATGTTCATTCGCGCACCTTCACGCAACGTCAGCACTGCACGATGATCCCACAACAGGGCCACTTGCTCTCCCGTTCCAACCCGCAACTCATCCCCCGCGGATATGACGTCACCGACGTTCAAAGTTCCACCAGGGGTGGCGGCAGGAGCAACGATCCTCACCGGCATTCCGACGATCCCAAGCACGACCCCTCTCGCCTGACCTTCACCGGACAGAGGCAGCGGCGGCTCCTCCGCCCATGCCATCGTTGACATACTCAAGAGAAGCATCACGCTGTAGCCGAGAACTTGCGAGCGTATATCGAAGATTCTCATTGGACCACACTCCCTGGAATCACCCTGTTCAAGAACGGGTTAAAACGAACACTCACGGTTCAACGCATATCTTGCAAATCGTTTACAGCAGCCACTTTGCGGCCATGCTGACTCGGAAAACAGGCGGACAGTGGCGTATAGTAGGTGGCTCGCTACGCGCAGGTCAAGCGGCAGGTATGCACGAGAAATTACGGAGCCCGGAACGGGGAACCAACTCAATGATATGCACGACACAGCAGAGAGGCAGGACTTCGAACGGCACGCACCCGCAGTTCAGCTTTCTTCTTATGATGATCCTCATCCTGATGGCAATGGCCGTGCCACCTGGCTCCGTCCAGGCTCAAGAAGCCGATGCGGAGGTGTTGGTTGCCGAAGGAATCTTGGCCTACGAGGCCAAACGTTATGACGAAGCTGCCGCCCTCTTCTCTCGAGCAGTCGCGACCGATCCGCGCAATGCGCGAGCGTTCTACTATCTGGCGCTCTGTCACCTGGCGCGGGGACAGGCGGAACTAGCAATCGCGCCTCTCACTGCCTTGCACACCCTTCGCCCAACCGACCCAGAAGCCACCTACCAATTGGGCGTCGCCCATTTCGCCACGAAACACTATGACAAGGCCGCGCCCCTTTTGGAGGACGTGTTTCGATTGGAGCCGGATCGTGAGAACCTCGGATTTTATGTGGGATTTTTACGCTATCGGCAGAAGAACTATAACGGCGCGGAGGCGGCATTGAGCGTCAGCCGCTCCGCAGATCAAGACATCCGGCAATTGACCATGTTCTATCGAGGCCTCGCGCTGGGGATACTCGGACTCTCAGATCAGGCGCAGGCCGAATTGGCGTCGGCGCAGCGGATGCAACCCACTTCTCCGATCACCGGCGCATCTGTACGCATTCAAGAAGCCCTCACGGCAACAACACGAGTCACGGACCCTCAACGGCTTCGCATGCAATTGGCGGTCGGAGGCTATTATGACGACAATGTCGCCGTCAATCCACGGAAGAGCAGCGACCAGGTTGCAGAACTGCTTCGCTCCCGTAACACCCAATCACCCGGGTTTGTCACGTCGGCGCGGGGAGATTATGCCTGGTATCGCAAAGGACCGATCGAATCAACCGTCACCTATTCCTATTACCAAACCGTAAATACCGATAGCGGCGCGGGAAGCTTCAACATTCAAGATCACCTCGGAGGCTTGTCAGGCGTCTATCGCGGCACCGTCGGCACGATGCCCTACGAGATCGGTGGTCAGTACAGCTACGATTACATGCTCCTCGGCCTCAAGGGATTTCTCTCCCGCCACACCGTGACCCTCCCTGCGACTTTCGTTCCGCCCGCGATCACGCTTCCAGCCCTCGGCCGCATGGACAACTTGACGACCCTGCTCTATCGCTTTCAGCGCAAAAGCTTCTTCACGGAGCCTGGCAACAGCGACATCCGGTTCGCTCCTGAGTCGCGCGATGCCTTCAACAATATGATCGGCGTTCTCCATGCCTTCCGGTTTCGACAGGACACCATCATTGTCCGTGTCGGCTACCAGCACGATACCGAAGCTGCCAGCGGATCCAGCTTCGCCTATTCCGGCAATCGGCTCCAGCTGGGCGGACAAACCACTCTTCCCTGGTATGATCTCAGTTTGCGAGTCGACTATGAAGTGCACTGGCGCGCATACAACCATGCGCAAGTCATTTTTCTCGACGACGCCGGCCAGTTGTCCCGGCGCCGGGATACCGAACAGGATATTTTCGTTCAAATCACCAGGCCGCTATTCCGTAACGTGACGGTCGCGCTTCAATATCAAGGCGTGCTCAACGGTTCGAATGTCCCCGTCTATGCCTATGACAAAAACGTATTCACCACCCTGCTGACCTGGACGTATTAACACAATCGTGATCCCGGCCGGAGACTCGCTCACAACGACCGTGTTTCTACCGCCGGGGTGACCAACCAACTCGGCTCTGGCTTGGGCTCAAAAGGCAGGACCGGAACAGCATGCTATGAGCAGAGTCGCCACCGTGGTAAGAGACAGACTCTGCTCGCGATTTGAGAGAAGGCAGGCTAGATCTGGGTAGATTAATCCTCCGAAAGCAGGTCTTCAACCTCCCCTTCCAGGCAGGTCAAACTCGTCACCGTACGCTTTGAGAGTCTCGCACGGGCAGACAAGCCTCGCTTCCCCGTAATATCAGGCACCCTAGTTCAATCCAACCCGTAGGCGGGCGTACCCGTCGCTACGTTCCTCACCGGCTCAGCTCCACGTCCGATGCTGTTCGCTCACATGCTCACTGCCGTTCGCTTTCGCGATGACCCATGACACGTCGTCCGGGATCGACACGACCTTCAGTTGGGCACAATGGCCATTGGCCTCACCCTGCAATTCTTCGACCACCTGAACCAAGCGCTTGTCGTCGCGTGGAATCAACATGCCGCATTGGTTGAGGCTCGGCTCCTGAGGGCCGGCCGCTGAGGGCCAGTAGGCTCCCAGATCCGTCTCCTTGAGCGCATCCGGCTGACCCAACTCACGCAGACGCAAGAACGCTTTGTGGCTCAGGCAGAACTGATCGTAACTCTTATTAATGACGATTTTTCGCATAACACGTACTCTCTTTCTGTTTCTTATCGCAAGCGAGGGCGCGACCCACCCATAGAAATCGACTCCCTGAACGGAGGTACCGAATTAGAATTAGACGGCCGGCTTTGGATCCTTATAGCCGATGTAATTTCCGCTCCAATGCGCATGCCGGCGGTCAGCCCAGAGGCTGACTTCATCTTTGTGCCCCTCACCATAACGCTTCTGAAGCACATCACCGAACTTCACCAGACTGCCCTGGATTTCGCCGAGATCGCTTTCAGTGATCTTGTCCCAGTTGGCCTTGAGGGGAGCTTTGAGCTGCAGCCAGAACTGTTGGAACTGTTCCTGTGTCATTGCATTCTCCTTTATCGGTGGCGAGCACAGCGCCACACCGTTGTGAGGGCTGACACGCGCAAACGCATGCCGAGACCTGGTGGTCTGAGATGGAAACTCTGGCGTAGAAGCGGCGAAGACCGGGGAATCAGACGCGCGAAGGATGGAAGGAGGCGCGCAAGATGGGACAGTCGGCGTGGCTCAAGACGTCATGCCACACCCTACAGTGCACGACCGGCTGTGTCAATGGAGGCTGCGAAGGTCGATGAGGCAAGCCCTTGATTCCACGCGGCTTAATTATTTTCTGGCAAGACTCGAGAGAACCGCTCGTGTGGGGCAGTGTGATGGATCAGAATCAACTGCAGTCAACTGCGCCCCATGCCTAGCGAACTGGGCGGGCAGGAGGTTCAGCTCCTGCCCGCCAGAGCGAGTCTGGAGAATAACTGCTTATCCTTTACGACTCCTCAGGCCGTCGTGACGGAAGCAGGCACGGCCTTCGGCATGAATTCCTTGTAGCCATAGCGCTCGGCAAGATACGCTTTCGCTTCGTCGCTGACATACTCGGTAAATTTGTAACGATCGTCCTCAACGGTCTTGGCATCTTCCATGACCTTGTCGGTCGGGATCGCATACTCGATGTTGCATGAGGTATACGCCTGAATATAGGTCGGGCCGATGTCCCTGGCGATCAGCACGGCCTTCTTGATGACGCTTTCCACCCGTCGCGGATTGTTCGGCACAACCGTGGCGATATAGGCACAGCCGGCGACTTTGGCCATCGTGACCATATCCATCTTCTCGAACTTCTTTCCGAGCGGAGCCATTTTCAGCACGGCGCCTCTGGTCGTCATCCCGCTTTCCTGACCGCCGGTGTTGCCGTACACTTCGTTGTCCAGCATGATGGTCGTGAACCGTTCCTTCCGAAACCAGGAATGCAGCACCTGCTGAAACCCGATGTCAGCGGTTCCTCCATCACCCGCGATTACGACCACATCCTTCGGCTTGTCGCCGAAACGGAGCCGGAGTCCCCGCGATAAACCGCTGGCGACACCGTTCTGGTCGCCGTAATTCCCGTACACGAACGGAATCGCCGCTTGCGAAATGGCCAATCTTCCACAACCCGCCGTCCCGACGGTAATGGTGTCTTCGGGATTCGGAAAAGCAATGATCGCCAACCGAATGAACAGGGTCATGGCGCAACCGGCACACATCGGGTGCTCCTCCAGGATTTCCTTGAAGCTGCCCATCTGCGACACCGTCGTCTTTTTTCCGAATGGTCCATGCTCGACCATATCCCGATATTCTTTCGGCATGAACTGTTCAAAACCGGGTGTGAACTTTACATAATCAAGACTCATCTGAAACCTCGCTCTCTCATAGCCGCGGAAGCGGCGGTGACAATCCTACCGCTTACGAAACCAGTTGCTTTGCAGCGGCTTTCTTTTCTTTGGCCTTGGCATCACGCTCCGCCAGAAGCTGTTTCGCCGGCTCGCTGATATATTCCTTGAAGGCAAACCGTTCAGTAGGCTTCTCGGAGTCCCGCATTTCCTGCAGACCCTCCATGCTGTTCTTGCCGATTTCCAGAATGCAGGGCGTATAGAGCTGAAGATAGGTCGGGCCGATTTCCCGTGCGATCAGAACCGCGTTGCGGACGACCTTTTCAACCAGCGACGGTTTGCTCACCGTACAGTTGACGACGTAGTGACAGCCGGACTCCCGGGCAATTTCAGGCAAACGTACTTTATCGAAAAGTTTTCCGACGGGCGCCATTTTGGCAACGAACCCCTTCTGCATGAGACCGCTCTCCTGCCCGCCGGTATTGGCGTAGAGTTCGTTGTCGAAGCAGATCGTCGTGAATTTTTCCTGCCGGAACCAGGCCTGCAGCGTCATGTCCAGACCGATGTCCACCGTCGCGCCATCTCCCGCCAGCACCACCACATCCTTAATACGATCAGGAAAGCGGACGCTCAACGCACGCTTGAGCCCCGACGCGATGGCATTCTGGTTGCCGAACAGGGAATGAATGTTGTGGACGGCCACCATCGGAAACACAAGACTCGTACAGCCGGTCGAGCCGACCATGACCGTGTCTTCGGGGTTGGGAAGCGACGCCAAAATATATCGAAACGCCATGGATTCAGGACATCCGGCACACAGTGAATGCTGCTCGATCAATTCCTTGGAGGTGCCGATGTCCTTCCATCCCCGATCTTCCTTGCCGTACGTGGCGCTGCTGACCAGGTCCTGGTAATCCGACGGCATGATGTCATACAGATCTGGCGAAATCTTGATGCGTTCTTTGCTCATATCTATCTCCTCTCAGCCCTGCTGAGCGTCAATGTGCTGCACACCGTATCGAAACCGTTCTCGTTGTCTGGCCCTCTGCGCTTCACCCGCGACCGGCGAGCGTGCCAGAACGCACGCCAAGCGCACGCTTAATCTCTTCCACGATGATCTCCGGCGGCATGGTCATCCCGCCACACACTCGCGGACCGGCGATGACACGCTCACTTCTTGGAATGGTGGCCTTGATCTCTTTCGCCATCCAGCCGATGACATTGAATTCCGGAACGATGATGTGCGTGGCGTGCTTGGTGGCTTCCTTAATTTCCTCTTCCGGCCAGGGCCGGAGCGTTTTGATCTTGACGAGTCCCACGCGAATACCTTCATCCGCCAGGAGACGAATGGCTTCCCGCCCCTGAGATACCGCGGTACCGGATGTGACAATGAGCACATCGGCGTCAACGTCTTCGGTTTCGATCAGCCCGTTCAACCAGGCGATCGTGTGCTTCCGCGACCGTTCTGCGGCAGCCCAGACTTCCTGCTGCCAGCTCGCGTGCGTGGCATAACTGATGTAGTTGCTTTTCATGATGAACGGATCACGCATCATCCTGACCGGCGGACATTCCATATCCATGCAGGGCACCGGCGAGCGATACGGGTCATAGGGCGGCAGGCACATATCTGTCGGGGTCAGATCGACGACGTCTTTGGTATGCGTCACAAAGAACCCATCGCAACAGAGCGCCAATGGTAAATGCACCTCGGGCTCCTCCGACACCATATAGCCCATAAGAATCCAATCATAGAAGTCCTGTGCCGTCTCCGCATGCCAGACGAGCATGCCTGTCTGCATCAGATAAGAGATCTCGATGGTGTCCGGTTGAATCGACAGCGGGGAATTGATCCCGCGACAGGTTACGATGCATTGGATCGGCAAGCGGGCACCCGCCCACATGGGGAAGTTTTCCATCGCCCGCATGGTTCCGGGACCGGCCGTCGTCGTGAAGACACGAGCCCCACCGAAGGCGGCCCCTGCACATTGCGACATGACGGCAAATTCACTTTCCCCGCGGAAATAGTCTCCGATATACCCCTCGGCAAACAGCTCGCCGATCAACGCAGCGGCCTCGCTTTGTGGCGTGATCGGATAGGCGATCATCACGTCGATACTGGCGCGCCGGATGGCTTCCTTAATGACTTCGCTGCCGGTATAAAACGATGGCGTACGAGGCGCCTCCCGCATCATGATGCGGGGGTCGGTGAAGACCTGGCCTTTTTTATTCTTTGTTCCAATGACGGATGTGGGTTCCATGGCGGACCTCCTTCAGTCACAGTGACGATCATGCAAAGACAGCGACATGCGCCGGGATTAGGCACTGAATGAGCTACCGCATCCGCAGGTCGTCTTGGCTTGTGGATTCTTGATCGCAAAGCCCGAGCCCTGCACGCTGTCAACATAATCGACTTCGCAGCCGCTCAACAGCGGAGCGCTTTGCGAATCCATGATCACTTTCACATCACCCTTTTCAATCACCGTATCGTCGTCGCTCATCTTCGACTCGAATGCCATTCCATATTGATAGCCGTGGCAGCCCCCGCCTTTTACATATACACGCAGCCCGAGCGTATCTTTTTCTTCCAGCATCAACTCGCGAATTTTCTCTTCAGCCGTTGCCGTGATGGTAATCATAATGGTGCTCCCTTGTACTGCTATATGAAACGGATAATGGTGTCGGATGGAACTGCTGGTCACGACACCGCTCCTCGCCGGAAGCGACAATCGCTCCGTTCACGAAGACGGCATCATCGGTCAGTGCAGGGCACTCTGGCGTAAGAAGCGGCGGAGACCGGACGATCAGTCGCGCGGGATGGAGGCTCGAAGCGCGAGGGAGAGAACAGTCGGCGGAGCTAAAGACGTCATACCTTCACGCTAAGCGCTATGGCGATCGGAGTCAAGCGATATTGAGGCCTAGTCCGTAGGTTGACTCGTGCCGGGAGACAGCAAGGGAGTACACATGAAACCTATGCTCCCAACGACGAGAGACATCGGAGCATCGCCGAACCACACGGCTCCCTCACCGATCAGACAGTGGGCCCGGTGAGGCTTCATCGCAGCTCTTAGGCCTGAGTGGCGGCCCCGACTGGCACTGGCTTCTCCTGCGGTGCCGTCTGCATTGAGGCCTTCAGGCCTTGGATAGCTCGCGCCACATCTTCCTCTGTCGACCCGAAACGATCCCCCATCACCTTGATGGCTTGATTGATCGCCTTTGTCATAATTGCGATGCGTTCTTCCGGCGTCATACTCATCCGTGCTTCTCCCCCACCTTCACTGAGGTTATTGCCGTCCCGTCAAGCCACCTGCGCTAGTGAATCCTGAGCCTGCTGCGCGAAACCGCTGTTACAGAGCCACTTGCGGGCAACCGACTGCCGCCTGCTTCTCACTGCTCACCTGAGGCACTTTGGCGTCACCGAACCGGTCTCGGTATTCCTTCCCGTCGATCACGTCACGGATCACCCGTTCAAAGCCGGAACTCACCAAATCCTTGCGAGCGCTGGCCAACGACACACTATCTACACGCCGGCCTAACAACGCACAGTACAGGCTATCGATGGCCTTTTCCGGGGCCGCCACGGGCGGTACTCCCGGGGCCGATCCGGTCTGCGCAGTTCCCATGTGGGGCGTTATCCACTTGGCGTTAAACTCCGATGATAGGGCGATCGCCTCAACAATCTGCTTCACACTTTTCTCCCCTTTTGCCAACTGCAACGCATAGCCGGACTGCACCATATACCGTTGTTGGTCCGCCTCGTTCTTCTGAAGCGAACTTGGCTCCATCCCCATCGGTCGCATGAGCAGCTGCCCGTACGACTGCGCGAGAATTGCCGTAACCTCCTGCGGCGCCCACTCCTTCGCAGCTTCGACCTCACTGAAGCAGGGCGCACTAATTCCCAGCACGGCGCTTATGATGCATGCATAGCGGAGTCGCATAGTGATGGGTCCCCTTACCACACGCGGGCCGGTCGCCTTGTCGCAACGTGGATCAGCATCAACAGCATTCCCCCCACTGTAAAGACCCAATAGACCTGGGTCGGCATCTCGGCGAGCCCGGTCCAATTAAGCCCCCAAACCACGAGTCCAAGCACGAGAGCAATCAACGCGGCATGCAACATGACACACTCCTTACTCTTCCTGATATCTACCGGGAATTCGGCTCATCGGGCGCCATAACCGGTCATGCGAACCAACGACAACAAGGAAAGTGATTGCGTGACCTAGCAGGCAGCGACAGCCAAATGCGCCCACGTCGCGCGGGGCTCCAGATGCCATTGGCGGTGAATATCGATCAGCGAATCGATGACTGCGCCACATTGACGGCAGCCCCACCCATAGGCCAGCGTCCCGCTCACAATATCCTTCATTTTGATCATCATCATGGGACCATAACAACGCGGACATCTCATTGCGCTCTCTCCCGGGGACATGACCGCTCGTGACCGTGCCATTGCGCCCCTCGCCTCACGACCCGCTCTTCTCAAACAATTTCACGACCAGTGTCTTCTCTTTGATTCGCTCCATCAACTGCGCACAGGAGGCATCGCGAATGATACTCGCGAACTGCGCATGGTAGCTCGCGACCAAGCTCCCTCCGTCCATCACTGCGTCGTAGACCAGCCAGCGTCCGTCCTGACTGACCAAACGAAAGTCGATGAAGGTGTCGACCTTGTTCCCGACCAGCCGCGTTTTGACCTGCGCGAACGTGCGCTCCCGTTGTTCTGAGAGATAGCTGATTCGTTCACCGGAATACTCCACCATCCGGTTCGCAAGCGCATCGCGAAGCAGCTGGACAAAGAGCCCGACATACTCCCGGCGGGCCACATCACTCAGTTGCCCCCAGGATGCTCCCAGAGACCGCTTGGCCATGTCTTCGTAATGCACATGATGCCGAATGACCTGTTCGATTTCCCAACGCCGCGCCTCGGATCGAGTCGGGTCTTTGAGCTCCTTGAGGATAGAGAGCAGCTCGGAGACGGTCCCCTTCACGGCCTCGGTCGGACCCTGCTCGGACCAAGCGGCCGTGGCCTGCACGATGCCCATCAGCAGGCTGATGGCTGCTACGAGGGCCATGCCCCGCCACGATACCTGACGTAGCCAGAACCTTCTCGCCGCCCCTGCTGTCCTGCTATTGTCCGTCATGCAGTCGTTCCTTCCGGTCATTCGAGCCACCCGTCCCATTCATGAGAGAGAACAACCTGGTTATTCAATATCGAATGGCCATCTCACGCGAGGCATCCGATGCCAGGCACGTCACCCCATCCCTCAAATCCTAAGACTGGCTTGCCATCAGTCGATCCATGATTCTGCCGTAGATGTATTCCGGCAAAATCTCCTTGGTCAGCAACTCTTCTCGATGATGGTAAGGCCGCCCTTCCACGATCTTCTTCGCATAATGTTCGCCGATTCCGGTCAGCGACTTGAGTCGGGAAATCTCAGCCCTATTGATATCGAGAAGCATATTTCGACCGACTCCCGCAGGCGTCTCACCCGCCCCTGCCACCATTCGCTCCTCGACGACACCAGGCCGGCCGGCCGATCTTGAACGAACTCGATGTTCCATACGCATACAGTCATCCTTCCTGCATTGCTCACCCTTCAACTTAGCCCCGAGCCACGAAAAAATGGCCGCTACATCTGCCTCGTGCACAGCCGGCGCACCACACCCGGTCAAATCCATGCGCAGGCAGCCATGTGGGACGATCGGGCTACCGTCCAGGAACAACCCGCATGGATGCACGATCGGATTCATCTCGCTGGCAACTCTGTTCGGCAATCAACCGTTGCCCGGGTGTCGCCCCCTGAGGAATTCTCGTCAGGCAAGTCGGCAGCGTATCCTCGACGGCACCGGAAGCCACCGCAACGGACTTGACCGGCGCGACGGTCACAACGGGTTTCTGTTCCGCGGCATGGACGGTCAGTGAGACGGCAAGCAACCAAGCGGTTGCCAGAAAAAGACTCAATACTCTAGTGGTGATTGTTCGATGAATACGCATAGGATAAAACCTCCCCAATAGGCAACCGTGTACCTTACAGAAACAGGCTAGCGCCCCTTCGTCACCAGCACATAATCATGCAGGTAGGTGTACAGCATAACGGTCAACATGGCCCCACCGAAGCAGACCGTCGCCACCGTAAACAGATTGTGTGCGGCCCAGAACAGTACCGTCTGCGCCATCATGGTACCCTCCATTTGTCATCAGATCCCTGCCGGTTGGCAGGAGACCTCAAGAGCACTCGTAACTCGAATCGTCTGTCTACGCAGTGCCGTCCGAGTAACTAGCCCACTTCGCAACCGCCCACTTGAAGACCATGATTCCGATGAGTGTCCAAATTTGATACATGACAACCTCCCTCGCTGCGCGAATCTTGCCGTAAGTAGAAGACTCCATCCTGAGTAGATCGTCTGATCGGTCAATGACCGATCACTGCGGGCCTACCATCGCTGGATTCTTGTTCTGTGGCGTCGAAGCGGCGAAGACTTGAGACTCGCACGCGCAGGGAGTGAGGGGGGAGAGAAAGTGCGCGCGAAAGGAGAAAGCCGGCGTGGCTTAGTACGTCATGGGTTCACCCTATAGGGCTGCGAGAGTGGTGTCAACGTGCCGGAGCGCCGATCTCAATGCAAGAGCATGATTCTATGCGGCAATAATTATTATCAGCGATCGGTCGTTTTGCACCATATTCGTGTGCCGATTGCTCCAAATCAACAGCATCGCGCATGACCACACCTGCATATGGGGATTGCGGAACCTCGACAATAAGCACCTCCATCCTAAGGCGTGGCTGATGCGGCATGAACAAATGTGATACACTCTGCATGCATCGCTGACTCCTCAGCCGCTTAACTTTGCTTCCTATCGACCCTGTGTCCGTAGATTAGCAAGATCGATTCAACCGCCCTTCCGTCCGCGATACTCCGCTCGTTTCATTCTGAAATTCGCAGTCGTCATCCCAGCCGTGTACCGCGATGCAATTGTGCGCTCACGGAATCACGAGCACCCTGGCGGCTACGTACGGGTACGATAACAAGGAGACACACGCGCTATGAGCAACGGGCAAGACAGTCAGGCATCGCCGGTGGCACGATGGGTACGCATTCCAAACGGCACCAAGGTCAGGCACCGGCATAAGGGGTATGACGGCCACATCGACGGATTGACTGAGATCGTGGTCGGACCGAATCGGAATCCCGATGGAAAAACACAGTACCGATTGAACATCGGTGGCTCGTCCCGGGAACTAGTTACTGAAGACGACCTCAGCATCCTTGTGGATGGGGACAATCTCGTGATCATGATCCGGCAGAAGGAACCGTACCGTCGCTCGATCACGGCACAACTACACGGCGTGCTCGCCGAAGATCGATTCATCAAAGCCGGCAGATCGAGCGCCGTGCCAGCAACGACGCCCCCTCAAGTGCCATCCGCCTGATATACGTCGCTCCCATGCGAGCCACGGAGGTGACCATGAGCCATACGACTTCTAAAAAACGGCAACGGGAACAGACCCAACGTGATCGCCGCACGCAGAAAGAGGCTCACCGCCTAAAACGAAAAACAGAAGGGCCAAGATCGCAAGGTCAAGATGACCCCGACCTGGCAGGTATGGTCGCAGGACCTCAGCCTCCACAGGAGGATGGCATCCACTAAGTGGGTGAGGCTGGTCGACACACGTTCACGTGACCGCCCACAATTGCTCGAAAGACACTCGAAGTAAAGCTGGGACTGGTGTCGCGGGAAACGCCCGAATCAACGGTGGGTGGCTCTGAAAATCTGATCGTTGTCTGAACTAAAAAAGCTTATTCTTCGTCAATCTCACGCTCATTCAACGATTGAACCGGTCGAGCGTTGTGGCCAATCAGCAACACGAACCGTTCAATATGGGCAGAGGTAATGGAGGTGGGTTCCTTCAGCACAATCCAGTGCACCCCTTCCGTACAAGGGGGCGTGGTCAGTGAGCCATCATAGGCGTAATGGTGCAAGTCTTTCGGCAGCAGATCCTGCGGGTTAATCAGCAAGTCCCGCACCTCATCCTGCTTCTCGCTCGGAATCCGATCCCACACGGCTGACAGAGAGGCCGATTCATTACCCAAATCCATCAGCACCGCCAGGACCACCAGATGACCCGTCTCATCTCGATGCACGAGGTGCGCCTCCATCGGATAAGTGCGGCCGTTCAGCTGATGTTCGCTGGGCTCGTGGAAATGAAACTCTTTGAGCGTATACGTTCGTCCAAGGACTTCAAGCGACTCGCCTGATTGAAAATCCACTTCAATGGTGTGGTGAGAAGTGACAACGTGACCGGAAGCGGCAGTGTAATGAACTAAGAGCCCGTCATGGCTCTGGTGATGGGGAGTGGTCCGAATATTAATGGGCGACTGGTGAGTGCCTTTTTCACAGGAGGCGGTGGTGGGAGCGATTTCCCCCCAATGGGAGGGCCCTTGGTCGCCATCATACTGCCACGCGACGGGCGCCGATCCAATAGACGTTGGCGTCCGCAGTCCGGCAAGGTCGCCCTCGGCCGCCAACAACGTACCTGCTACAACTAGAGTACTAAAACCGAGACCCAGACCCAGACGAATCCTCATTCCCGGCGGCCACTCTCCTGCGCAGATGATTGAGTAAGAACTAAAAGAATTCCTGTAGTATAAAAAAGGACTTACCACAAGTCAAATCATTTAGGTGTGAGCACCGATCACTGCTACCGCGCCGCCCGACTTCGATTCAGAGATCGGGAATCTGCCAATCGATCGGTTTAAGGTGCACCTCAGTGAGGGCTCGATTGACCTGCGAGAAACACCGTGAACCGAAGAACTTTCTCGCGGACAAGGGCGAGGGGTGAGCGCAGGAAATCACCACATGCTGCGCATTTGTGATCAGTGATTGTTTTTTCTTCGCCTCCGCGCCCCAGAGCAGGAATACCACACGACTTGGTTTTGCATTCAGGACCGCAAAGATACGATCAGTCACAGCTTCCCAGCCACGCCCCCGATGTGAATTGGCCGCATGCGCGCGAACCGTCAGAACGGCATTCAACATCAGCACTCCCTGCCTGGCCCAGGGCTCCAGGCAGCCGTTGTTTGGAACAGAGCAGCCGACATCCTCCCGAAGTTCACGATAGATATTTCTGAGCGAGCGGGGTAAAACCGGGACGTCAGGCCGTACCGAAAAACAGAGTCCGTGCGCCATTCCTGGTGTATGGTAGGGATCCTGACCAAGAAGCAGAACATTGACCTGTTCGTATGGCGTCGCCTCCAAGGCCCCAAAAATATCCTGCGAGGGAGGCAAGATTGTTTCACCTGCCTCCGCTTCCCGATCGAGAAACGTTTCGAGAGCTCGAAAGTTGTTGCCATTTATCTGTTCCGTGAAAAACTGGTACCAGCTGGATGGAATAGGTGGCAGCATAGAAAGGCACTCTTTAGTCAGCAATGAATTTCAAATGAAAAGCGCTGTACACTGTACGCTTCAATTGCCATTGAGCTCTGATAAGCGCTAAATCAATTCGGCAAACACCCATCGGCGACTGCACTAATCAGTTAGACATTCTGAGATTCAATGACAAATAAAAAAGCCTGCCCGATTTCTCGAGCAGGCTCTTTTTGTAACCCGGCAGCGTCCTACTGTCCCACTGCCTCACGGCAGCAGTATCATCGGCCTTGGAGGGCTTAACTTCCGTGTTCGGTATGGGAACGGGTGTGACCCCTCCGGCAAGGCCACCGGGAACTTCTGAAGAATCAAACCAGTGAGTTCCTATTCTAGACGATCATATGGGACTCGTCCCTGATCGACGAAGACATAGTTCGTCATTCATTTGTTCTTATTAAGACCACGTCTATCAGGAGCAAAGGATGTTAAGCCGCACGGACGATTAGTACTGGTTAGCTACAGCCCTTACGAGCCTTCCACACCCAGCCTATCAAACTCGTAGTCTACAAGTGTCCTTTAGGGGGCTTGCGCCCCGGGAGAGCTTATCTTGAGGCAGGCTTCCCGCTTAGATGCTTTCAGCGGTTATCCCAACTGAACATAGCTACCCGGCACTGCCGTTGGCACGACAACCGGCACACCAGAGGTTCATCCTTCACAGTCCTCTCGTACTAGTGAACGCCCCTCTCAACTCTCCTCCGCCCACAACAGATAGGGACCGAACTGTCTCACGACGTTCTGAACCCAACTCTCGTACCGCTTTAATAGGCGAACAGCCTAACCCTTGGGACCAGCTTCAGCCCCAGGATGCGATGAGTCGACATCGAGGTGCCAAACCTCCCCGTCGATGTGAACTCTTGGGGGAGATCAGCCTGTTATCCCCGGCGTACCTTTTATCCGTTGAGCGATGGCCCTTCCACGCAGAACCACCGGATCACTAAGCCCGACTTTCGTCTCTGCTCGAACTGTCGCTCTCGCAGTCAAGCTCCCTTCTGCCTTTACACTCGACGGCTGATTACCGACCAGCCTGAGGGAACCTTTGGGCGCCTCCGTTACCTTTTGGGAGGCGACCGCCCCAGTCAAACTACCCATCAGGCACTGTCCCTGAACCAGATCATGGTCCGAAGTTAGATAACCAGAACGACCAGAGTGGTATTTCAACAATGACTCCACCTGAACTAGCGTCCAAGCTTCACAGTCTCCCACCTATCCTACACAAGTCGTACCGATCACCAATACCAAACTATAGTAAAGGTCCCGGGGTCTTTCCGTCCTGCTGCGCGTAACGAGCATCTTTACTCGTAGTGCAATTTCGCCGAGTTCGTGGTTGAGACAGTGGAGAAGTCGTTACGCCATTCGTGCAGGTCGGAACTTACCCGACAAGGAATTTCGCTACCTTAGGACCGTTATAGTTACGGCCGCCGTTTACTGGGGCTTCAATTCAAAGCTCTCACTTCTCCTCTTAACCTTCCAGCACCGGGCAGGTGTCACCCCATATACGTCATCTTTCGATTTAGCATAGAGCTGTGTTTTTGCTAAACAGTCGCTTGGGCCTATTCTCTGCGGCTCAATTTCTTGAGCACCCCTTATCCCTAAGTTACGGGGTCAACTTGCCGAGTTCCTTAACAACCTTTCTCCCGTTGGCCTTAGAATTCTCTTCCTGTCTACCTGTGTCGGTTTGCGGTACGGGCTCCTCATATATACACACAGCTTTTCTCGCCTCTGTCCATCTTTACTTCCCGCTTTCGCAGTCCCTTTCGACCGGGGTAACCATCACCCGGCTAAAGACTTTCCTAGTGTCACTGTGCTTAAATATTTTGGAGGCTACGGATTTTCTACCGTATGTGCATCGGCTACGCGTTTCCGCCTCACCTTAGCTCCCGGCTTACTAGGAGCGGACGAACCTTCCTCCTAAAACCTTAGACTTTCGGCCATTATGATTCTCACATAATTCTCGCTACTCATTCCGGCATTCTCACTCGTATAAAGTCCACCAGCGCTTCCGCTCTGACTTCACCCCTTATACGACGCTCTCCTACCACGATGACAAAGTCATCATCCCAAGCTTCGGTGTACATTTTAGCCCCGATGAATTTTCGGCGCAGGGTCACTCGACCAGTGAGCTATTACGCACTCTTTTAATGTTTGGCTGCTTCTAAGCCAACATCCTGGTTGTCTGGGCAACCCCACATCCTTTTCCACTTAAATCTATTTTGGGACCTTAGCTGTGGGTCTGGGCTCTTTCCCTTTTGACTATGAGACTTATCTCACACAGTCTGACTGCTGTGATCTCTATTATCCGGCATTCTTAGTTTGATAGGGTTCAGTAAACTTTCGTCCCCTAGCCCATTCAGTGCTTTACCTCCGGTAATCATTCACAACGCTAGCCCTAAAGCTATTTCGAGGAGAACCAGCTATATCCGAGTTCGATTGGAATTTCTCCGCTAGCCACACCTCATCCGCCGCCTTTTCAACGGAGGTCGGTTCGGTCCTCCATGAGATTTTACTCTCACTTCAACCTGGACATGGCTAGGTCACCTGGTTTCGGGCCCTATGCATGCAACTCATTCGCCCTATTCAGACTTGGTTTCCCTGCGGCTTCGAACCTTAAGTTCTTAACCTTGCTACATACATACGCTCGCCGGACCATTCTACAAAAGGTACCCGATCACACATTGACGTGCTCTCGGTGCTTGTAAGCACAGGGTTTCAGGTTCTATTTCACTCCCCTCCCGGGGTGCTTTTCACCTTTCCTTCACAGTACTATACGCTATCGGTCACTGGGTAGTATTTAGGCTTGGAGGGTGGTCCCCCCGTATTCCCACCGGGTTTCACGTGTCCGGCGGTACTCTGGATACAGATGGCTGTTCAGGCTTTTCGTGTACAGGACTCTCACCTTCTTCGGTTGGACTTCCCATTCCATTCCACTAAACCTTTACAATACCGTATTCTGTCCGAACCCCGAAAGTATTACTACTCTCGGTTTGGCCTCTTCCGCGTTCGCTCGCCACTACTTACGGAATCTCAGTTGATTTCTCTTCCTCGCCCTACTTAGATGTTTCAGTTCAGGCGGTTCCCCTCATATACCTATGTATTCAGTATATGATGACAAGACTTTCCTCTTGCCGGATTGCTCCATTCGGAAATCTGCGGATCAAAGCCTACTTACGGCTCCCCGCAGCTTATCGCAGTTAGTCACGTCCTTCTTCGGCTCTCGGTGCCAAGGCATTCCCCTTGTGCTCTTTGTAGCTTGACCATTATGAGATATCTTTGGTTCTTCTTTTTCTTGTAATGTTAATTACTCTTTTCGCAGTTTAATAAGCCTTTAGTTTATTTATAACTAATCTTCTTATTACCCTTAAGCTTAATTGTAGTATTTTTTACCTATGGTTTACGCATTCAAATTATCATTTGAGTTTGTTTACCTGTATAACTAATACTTTTCTCGCTTTATCTGCTTCTTTATTCAGTTTTCAAGGTGCTTTTTAGAAGAGATTTTAGACTTGATGATGTCAAGCCTCGTTGTTCTTCGCTTCTCCTCAAATAACTCCCACTCGTCTAATATGTTTCAATCACTTGCGTGATTTTCACATCTTAGTCCTCGCCGGTCGTTATTTTCGGGCTCCGAACCTCGGCTCTTCTATATGGTGGGCTTAAGTGGACTCGAACCACCGACCTCACGCTTATCAGGCGTGCGCTCTAACCGGCTGAGCTATAAGCCCATATTGGTTTGGCTCGTTATTTCTTAAGCCGTTGTTGAAAAGCTGTTGCTTTTCATGGTGGAGATAAGCGGGATCGAACCGCTGACCCCCTGCTTGCAAAGCAGGTGCTCTCCCAGCTGAGCTACAGCCCCAACCGTTTCGACAGTCAGCACCAAATCCCAACCAGACTTAACCAGAATGGTGGGCCCGGGCAGACTCGAACTGCCGACCTCACGCTTATCAGGCGTGCGCTCTAACCACCTGAGCTACGGGCCCATTCCCTGGTAGAACACGACCGCAATCAAGCGGGGTTCGATATCCTTTTGAAGAAAGAGAAACGTGGACGGCGAGAACCGCCATACCGTACCACAATGTGGCCGGCGTATTACGTTGCGATGGTCACCTGACTGGTGCCATCTATGTTCTAAAAAGCACGGGAAGGTTCATCTGAGACATGTCTCAGCGTCTTACCAGTTCCACAGCTTCCTTAGAAAGGAGGTGATCCAGCCGCAGGTTCCCCTACGGCTACCTTGTTACGACTTCACCCCAGTCGCTGACCCTACCGTGGTCGCCTGCCTCCCTTGCGGGTTAGCGCAGCGCCTTCGGGTAAAACCAACTCCCATGGTGTGACGGGCGGTGTGTACAAGGCCCGGGAACGTATTCACC
>OBID01000009.1_pt1 | contig 81864 bp, 64 predicted proteins | sample 1519781 | NCBI WGS metagenome assembly OBID01 (sample SAMEA3991478, study PRJEB22521) | metagenome | biome: anthropogenic terrestrial biome; feature: sewage plant; material: sludge | place: Sweden | collected 2012-09-26 | reverse complement strand
CGCCGCCGCCGCGGACGCGCAGGTTGCGGAGGCGCAACAGGATCTGCTCGATGCCTCAGAACCGCCGCAAGGCATCCCCCCGGCCACCTGGAGGGCGCGCCTGGCCGCGCTGAGAAAAAAACTTGCGCTCGCCCAAACTGCCGCGACAGCCGCCCATGCGAAGGTGACGGAAGCACAGCAGGGCGTGGCGCAAGCGCAGGCGCACGTACGGGCTTCAGATGTTCAGGTTTCGGCGGCGACCGCAGCGGTGCAAGCCACCCAGGCCGCGATCGCCGCCCTTCAACCCCGCCGCCAGGAACTGCAAACGAAGTTCGCGGAGATCGAGCGCATGAACGCAGAGCTCACGCGCGACCCGTTGGCAAGGGAAACCCTGCAACAGGTGGCAGCAGATCTCTCGGCCCGCACGGCGACGTTGGAAGATACTCTTCTCACAACGCGGTTCGAGTTGGAGGATGCCGAGACGCTCCTCGCAAGCGCGATCACCAGACGTAACGAATTGACGACGCTGCTTGCCGACCTCGCCAGGCAGATCCCTGAGGCGGAAGCCCAACAGGCAGCGGCCCAGCAGGCGCTGGCGGCTGCCGAAGCCGAAATCAGCACGCATTTACAGGATGGGCCGTAAGTTTCGGTTAACCCGGATTATTCATGAGTGCCTGTGCGAGGCGTTTCAGGCCGAAGTCCGCCCTGGCTGCTCGCACGTGAGGCCGACGGAGGCGTACCGGCAGTCCGTCGAGGAGGCTGAACGAGAACAGCCCCGCCGGGCGAGAGGATCGGACGACGGAACGGGCAGTCATGAATAGTCCGGGTTAAGGAAAGGATCAAGCGCGTGAGACCGATTTCTGAAGGACCAGATATTCCCGAACGGGTGCCCCCGGCGCTCCTCCGGGCATGGGCAACGAAACTTCGGCAGTTGCAGGCGGCGCACGACCGGGCCGTTGCGAGGGCCCAGGCCGCGCAACGGCGGGCCGCCCTGCTCATCAGGCAACGGGCGCTCTATCAGGCCGAGTTGGCCCGGGTGAACGCCCAGATCACGGCCACGCAGGAAGCGGTGGCCCGGAAGAAAGCCGACGTGACGACGCTGTCGGCACAGGTCGACGAACATCGAACCGCCCGCGATGCCGCGACGGCCCGATTGCTTGGCACGGATCGCCTCAGCGGCACAGTCGCGACGACGCATCCTCTGCTGCTGTTCCCAGTCCGTGTGGAAACCAGGTTTGCCGCGAGGCGGACGGGACCGGGCACCGACCTTCTGCTCCGCGTCTATCCCGACGACATTCATCTCGACAGCCACGAGCCGGCCCTCACGGAGGAAGAAGAACGTCGCGGCAAGGAGTTTTGGGCCCATGTCGCCGCGGCCCCCGCAGGCCCAGACCGGCAGGAGCACATCAGGCAAGGCTGGCAACGACTCACGGAACAATTCGGCACGACCCGCGCTGCGTGGATCGCCCATGCGCTCGATCCCGCCCAGGCCGGACCGGTCGCTCGCCGCAACGACAGTTGGACCCGCGCACCCCACACGCAGGTCCTGCCGGATCGCTGGGTCGCCGTCGGCTATCGCAGCGATGCAGCGCGTGTCACCGCCTGGGGCAAGCCCATTCCCGAGACCGTGGCGGTCGGGCCGGACCCAGGCAGCACAGACCAGCTCGGCGGCAATGGATTACCGCCCGTCGATGAAGGCATGAAGTGGATCACCGACTTCGATACGGCTGAATCCATCGGCATGGGGCTACGTATTCCCATCACAGAGGAAGACGCCAAGGCGGGATTCGATCGGATCGTGGTGCTGGGCCTCAAGGCCTCATGGAACGCCCCGACCACGGCCGACCGGTTGGCCCGATTGTTCGATGCCCACCATTACACCGGCAGCCTCGCCCTCGTGGAGCAACACGTGCCGACGAACAATACCGCGGAAGCCTCCGCCGGGTATCGCTCGACCGGGCGTCATGCCGCCGACAGCATGGGCGTCGAACTGGGTTCCTCGCTCATCCGCCCCGGCTCCGATGGCGAGTTGCTGGCGCAGGCCTTGGGCGTGCCGGCTTCCGTCTTCGCACATATCCGCGGTGCCGACGGATCGGAACAGCGCCGGTCGTCCCTCATGCAGGCGGCCCTGCTCGCGCTCTGCGACAGTCCACTCATGCGGCAACTGCTCGGCGCAGCCGGACCCGATGTGCTGCGCGACCATTTCACGAAGTACGTCCGTGCCCGCGGGCCACTGCCGGTCTTGCGTGTCGACAGCCAACCCTACGGCCTGCTGCCGGTGGCGGCACTCGACCGCTGGATCTCGGCGACCGATCAGGACCAGGACAAGGCTCTGGCCAACTGGTGGCGTGCACAACGATTGATGCGTCGACGCCAGGTACCTCAGGCCATCCAGACCACGGTGGAATCCAATCCTGTCGTGCTGCTGGCGCAGGAAGCGAACGCCTTTGGCTACATCACGCGCGAATTTCCCGAGATCTCCACTCAACAGCCACCCGTCCCGCAACGGCTGCTCTCCGAGGCCTTCCGGACGCTGCTGCTGACTCGCGCACTTGCGACACCGCACGAGCCGACCTGGGACGAGGTGACGACCCTGCCTCAACCGGTTCAGCAGCAACTGCTCGCGGAAGTGATGGATCTGCTCACCTATCGCCTCGATGCCTGGGGTAGCTCCCTCGCCACCAGGCGGCTGGACGCGATGCGAAAGGCTGCGCCCAGCGGCCTCAGACTCGGCGCCTACGGCTGGGTGGAACAGGTCCGGCGTGCGGCCCCGCTGCTACCGGTCCCGGCACTTCCGGCCGGTGTCCCGGCACCGCTCTTGCGATCAGAAGCGAACAAGGGCTTCGTCCACGCTCCTTCGCTGGCGCATGCCGCGGCCGCGGCCGTGCTGCGAAGCGGCTACCTGTCGAATGAGTCGACTCGCGCACCCGGCGCGTCGCCTTTTGCTGTCGACCTGTCGTCCGAACGGGTGCATCGCGCCAAGTGGCTGCTCGACGGCGTGCGCCAAGGACAGTCCCTGACCGCCCTGCTCGGGTATCGATTTGAACGCCGCCTCCACGAACGCGGGTTGGACCGCTACATCCAACGCTTCCGTGCCCTCACGAGCTTCACCGGCACCGACCGCTTCGCCGACATTCGCGCGACCCTCACGCGGGCTGAGCGGCTGGCACAGGAGGTCACCTTGCTGACGGCGCAACGTGACCAGGCCTTGCGCCGGGCTGAAGATGCCCGTGGATTGAAGGCCGAACGAGAGCGCCGCGCGGAGACCTATCGCGCAGAACTGGGGACGATCACTACGCTCGCACAACAGGCACAGGCCGCGCAGGCACAGGTAGCGCAGGCAGCCCAGGTGCTGGCGCAACAACAGGCGGCGAAACCTCAGGGCAAGGTGATTCAACCCACCGTACGGCGATATGCCGTCCAGCTGTTGGAAGCGCGGGATTTGGATGAGTGGGACAACCGCGTGGAACAGTTGACCCAGGCCCATGCCACCGCCCTGGCCCAAGCCGCGGCCGCACAGCAGGCCGTCGGCGCACGGGATGGCGCACGCCTGCTCGCGGAACGGGCCCAGGCCAGGCTGCTCAACGCCGCAGACCCGGATTCCATTCCCGCCGCGCACAAGATGGCGGTCGAGCAAGACACACTCGTTGCAGAACTCGACCGCCAGGTCCTCGCGAAGGAAGGCGGGCAACGCGGTAAGGCCATGAGCGATCTCCTCGCCGCCAGGGCGGCACTCACCACACGCCTCGCCGCGCAATGGAATGAGGCGCTGAAATCGTTGCCCGCTGCCGCCGTGGTCGATGGACTGGCCCTGCATCGACGATGGACCGCAAGCCAACAACGCCAGGCGCCACTGACCCCATGGGATGTCACCACCATTCCCTTCGGCAATACGACCTTGGGGTTTCCGCCGCCCGGCAGCCCGGACTTCACGGCACTGGTGGAGGCGCTCAAGGCCCTCGACGATCTGGTCGACTCCGTGGGCGACAGTGTGGTGGCCGAAAGTGTGTATCAGCTCGTGCAAGGCAATCCCCTGCGCTCGGGCGCCACATTGGATGCCATCGCTGCAGGTGAAGTACCGCCGCCGGAACTGGACGTGATCCGTACGCCGAGAAGCGGGATCGGACTGACCCATCGCCTCTGCACGCTGTTCCCGGCAACCGACGGGACGGCACCGGCCGGCTGGCCGACGACCGCCCCATCGGCACGCGCTCAGGCCGAACCGATCCTCAACACCTGGGTGGCAACGTTGCTCCCGAACCCGGCCCAGGTCCGTTGCAAGGCGGACTACGTCAATCAGCAGGATGGACAGGTCTATCAAACGGTCGAGAGCCCCTTGACCTCGCTCGGACTGGCACCGCTGGATGCCGTGTATCTCGCCGAAGGCAGCACGCTGGCACAACAGGCCGATTTGGAGCAACGTTGGCGGTTCGTGTTGCAGCAGACTCGTCCCGCGACCGTCCCGCCGGATGCGATCATCCGATTGGAGTTCGGCCGCGACAGTGGCTGGAGCGCGGAGATCGTCAGCGTGAGCGAATGGTGCGAGGTCGCGACCACGGTGCGGCGCCTGCTCAGCAATGCTCGTTCGCTTGACGGCCGCGACCTGTCGTTGCCCGAATCGCCCGCCGACTCCGGGCTGAACCATGACGAATTTGCCGGTCGCGCGACCCGCGCGCTGCAAGCCTTGACCGATGCTCACGGTAGACTCAACGGCCTCCTGCCTCCGCCCTCTTCGGATGAGCTCACCACCAACCTCGACGAGGTTCGGCGCGCCCTGTTCGGTGTGGCAAACTTCGGCATACCGAGCGCCGTCCCGATGGACATCGGCGGCACGGGACCGGACGCTCGCTCGTTGCTCCTGACACAGGCACGGTCGGTCGTCCTCGAAGCACAACGACGGCTGAACCGCGTGGCCGAATCCGACCAGGACTTTGTGCGCGCAACCGCCACGCCGGAAGAACGGCGCGACCACGACCTGGTTCGATTGCGCATCCTCTTCGGTCAGGACTTCCTGGCACTCCCCCGCGTGACCGCAGCCAACGCTGCGCAATTGAACGAAACGTTCGCCGCCGGACTTTCGCTCCAAGGCCAAGACCCGATGGCCGCCGTGACCTGGTTCCAGCGCGCCGCCTACGTTCGGCCTGGTGCAACACGCTTGAACGAAGCGATGTTGTATGGCGAAACCGTGGGCAGCGCCGCAGTCCGGTTCCACGTCGGACAACTCCCCTTTCAGGCGCAGGATCGCTGGGTGGCCCTGCCGCCGGCACCGGACCAGCCGTTCCAGCGCGGGCGCCTCTCGCTGGTGGCGCAGATGGCGTCGGCACAACCGATCCGCTTCGATCAACCCTTTTGCGGGCTCCTGATCGACGAGTGGGTGGAGACGGTGCCGAGCCCCAAGGAAACGACGGGCGTCGCCTTTCATTACGATCAACCGAACAACGCGCCGCCGCAGGCGCTGCTGCTCGCCGTGCCTGCAGACCGGCGGACGACCTGGGACCTCAACAGCCTGGAAGCCGTCCTGCACGAAACGATGGACTTGGCCAGGCTCCGGGCCGTCGCGCCAGACAGCGGCGATGAATTGATCTGGCTGGAGGATCAGCTACCGGAAGGCGCCACGCCCCTCGGCGACGGCGAGGGCTGGAACTGGATTCGCATGAAACCGGAACCGCTCTCCGGTCGACGTGCCCATCAATCGGTGTTCGCCGCCGGCATCCACCAACATTTTTTCCAAGGCGCCAAGGCCGCCATGTTCGTCAGCGTGGGAGACCGCCTGTTCGCGCACGTCTATCTCGATCCCGCACGTATGCCGCGCCAAGTCATGTTGCAGTGGCACGCAGGCAATTGGGATCACCGCGCCTATTGGGGCGAGAATCTCATTGCATGGGGCACCGACAATACCGTGAGCCGTCAGTACATGGGGCCCCTGCCGCCGCCGGGCCGATGGGTGCGGCTCGAAGTGCCCGCCGCCACCGTGGGACTCGAAGGACAGATCGTGGCCGGCATGGCCTTCACCCTGTTCGACGGCATGGCCACGTGGGATCGTTCCGGCAAACGCGCGTTACAGCCGGTCGGTTCCGGTGAGCAGGATCCATCGGCACCGGCGCTGTTCTTCACCGGCGGCACCCTCGACTTCACCAGCGTCATCGATCCAGCGATAGGAGCATAGGCATGCCCTCCCGAATCAGACTCGACCTCAGCACTCACAACCCCGACTTGCAGGACGGGTTGCAGGCGCGCATCCACGACCCGCTCTGGATGTTGGGCCGTCAATGGCAATTCGGCGAGTTCAACGGAGCCGATGCCGGCTCGCCGGCCGCCGCGCAGGTGATCGTGGACACCGCCGCCGTCACCCGCTATCAACCGGGACCACGCTCCGGCCCGCATCCGGCCAGGCCCTATGCAGCCGCCGGGCTGGCGCTGGAAACGCTGGTGGAAGCGGAACCGGTGACGGACGACTCACGCCCTAACTGGCGCCTCGCGGCCGAAGCCGGACAGCATCTGCTCCGCCTGCTGGAAACGGCCAGGCTCGGCCCCACCCGCGCCCAGTGGTTGGCTAGTACGTACGTCCTGGCCGCCCCCACCGCAGAACAGGCCAAACAGATTGACGCTGCGAGTCTGTGCTTCATCCGCGTGCTGAGCGGCCGCACCATTGACGGCTTGCGGTTCGCTGCGCGCATGAGAGCGCTGCAGGCCAGTAACCGATTGAATGAAGTCTTTCTGGAGGCGCCGCTCGATCAGGTGACCGAGGTGGATCGCCCGAAGATTCTCGCCACCCTGACCGCCTGGCTGTCGTGGCTCGACGGTCTCTTTCAACAGGGCACGGCTCCTTCCGCCTGGAATCCTGAACGGATGGAGTACGCCCTCAGTGTCTCCGCCAAGACGACGTCGAGCGAAGTGGTGCTCACCGCACCGGAATATCTGGATGGACGGTTGGACTGGTTTTCGTTCACGACGAGTTCAGGAAGCGGCCTGGGGGCCACCGACAGCCGTACCTCTCTTACGGAGTCCTTTCTCCCCGCTCCGGTCTCGTTTCGCGGCATGCCCTCCGCCCGCCTGTGGGAATTCGAAGACGGTGCCGTGAACTTTGCGAGCGTCCAGGCCGCGCCGCAGGACCTGGCCCGTCTGCTGCTCGTGAAGTTCGCGCTGGAATACAGCAACGATTGGTTCCTCCTGCCGCTCGAACTTCCCGTCGGGACAGTCTCACAGATCCGCGCGCTCGTCGTGACCAACACGTTCGGCGAACGGTTCCTCATTTCCCACACGACCGACGTGGATGGGCCCACCACGCCCTGGCGCATGTTCAGCCTCACGAACGACACCCAGAAGCTGTTCTTCCTGCCGCCCGTATTAGGACCGATGTTGGAAAGCCGGCCGGTGGAAGACCTGTCGTTGTTGAGAGATGAAATGGCCAACGTGGCCTGGGCCGTCGAGCGAGTCGTCGAAAGCGCCGCCGGTCGTCCGTTAGACCGTCATGAAGCCTATCAAGAGACGTTGGAGGAACAGCCGCCCGCCCCCGCCGCTGACAGCGCACCGCTGACGTACCGGCTCGGCACCACGGTGCCGGACTATTGGATTCCGTTGCTCCCAGTGAAAGACGGCGCCACCCTGCGGCTCAAACGTGGCGTCCTGCCGGCATTCGGCGAGGGCGGCATCCAGGGGCTGCAACTTCCGAAGGGACGATTACTTGAACCGAACCGCGAGCTGCTGCTGCATGAGGAAGAAGTGCCGCGCGAAGGCGCACGCGTCACCAGAACTTACCAATATGCACGCTGGATCGACGGCTCAACCCAGCTCTGGATCGGCCGCCGCAAGAGCCCGGGCAGAGGCGAAGGATCGAGTGGATTGCAGTTCGACTCCGTCCAATCCTCTGGCGGCTGATCTGTAGACAAGAAGACGCTTCGAGGACACGTGAGACACCACGGTCGTATCGGCCATAGGCGCTCCTCTCGGTGAACCACTTCAGAATCGCCGGTTCATCAAAGTTAAAGCCCAAGATCTGAGAGGGAAGGGTGATCATCAGGACGCCTGCCCGAAGCCCAGTGGTACTTCCGCTCAGATGCGGTGATGGGAAGATCGTTAATACTGGCGATGCGCCGACGCATGAGGCCATTCTCATCAAATTCCCAGTTCTCGTTGCCATACGATCGAAACCAACTCCCTGAGTCATCGTGCCACTCATACGCGAAGCGGACTGCGATGCGCGCCCCATGAAATGCCCACAGTTCCTTAATGAGGCGGTAATCCCGCTCGTTCTCCCACTTGCGGCGTAGAAAGTTCACGATCGCGTCCCGTCCCGTTAGGAACTCTGAACGATTTCGCCACTGACTATCCGCACTGTAGGCCAACGACACCGCTTCGGGGTTGCGCGTATTCCACGCATCTTCTGCCATGCGTACTTTCTGGGCCGCGGACATGGCATCGAATGGAGGAAATGGACGCCTGGGCTGTTCGAGAGCATTCATGATTATGGCCTCCTTACGTCGTTCTCATATATGCAGGCGGGAGCGAATGGCCGCGCCGTCCGCTCCCACGCGACATCATCCGTACTCAGCTATGGTAGTAACGCTCTTTGACGATCTTGCCGTCCTGCCAGTCCGTTTTGACGACTTGCTCGAGGCTGATGGTTTGTCCGTTCTTCAATTTGACGGTCAGCACCGAGTCGTAGAAACTGGTGCTTCCAGAAATAGCAACGGCGCCGATGGTGTAGCTGACAAAGGCCGCCACCCCGATCGTCTCTCTAAATTTATCCAGTCGCTCAATGGAGGCCTGTTTGCCCACGACCGGTGGTTGGTTGCCTTCCTGTGTCACGACCGAATCCGCAAAGTAGATCTTCTGACCTTCGGTCATCTGCCCCTCCTTCAGGATGCCCAACATTTCTTCCAACGTGTCCTTCACTGACTTGCTCATGATGACTCCTCCCTCTATGCCTTGCGGCGTTTCATATAAATGGCAACCAGGAATTCCCACACAGGTGATGGGTGAACAATTAGAACGCCGCCACCTTCTGCTGTCCCTTGCGCCAGACCCGTTGAATCCATTGTGGACTGAGCCGCGTTGTCGATGACTGCGGCATTCATGCCATCTCCCGCCTGGCCTGCAATTATTGATACGCACTTCTGCTGCAATCGCCGATTCACTGCTACGACGGGCCTTTGGCCGGCAGGCTCGCCCCGTGACTCGGCGGTTCGCTCCGCGGTGGCCTCACGACACATGAGCGGCCTCGCATTGACGCTGCCGAGCCAGCTCAGCTGTGTCGCCGACTCGAACGTCTCCGCCCCGGATCACGAAACAATTCAAAGCGAGCGTGCCGCCGAATCTCCGCACGATATCCGTCAGCACCTGACGATCTTGTTTCAAACTGTCAGGATCAAACGTCGTCATGATGCAGCGCCCGCGGAGATCTTGGATTCCGATGATGACCTCTCCGATGTGCAAGCACTGCCCGGACCACGAGCGCTCAGCCAAACCCTCAACCCCACCGATGACCAGATTCGGTCTCAGCCGCCGACCGTCATGCCCGAATGCCGCAACCGCTCCATCCGTCGCCACCAACAACGGGAGCACGTCAAAGCGATCGCTGGAGTCGTCGCGTACCAGCATGGCACCAGGCCCAACGATGTCCTCAACATCCATGCGGACATTGGGGTCGCTCCACAGCCGGCCATCGACCACCGGCTCGCCGGACCCATTAAGGGTGGCACGGTGACCGAGCAGCCGGTAGTGCGATCTAGCCGTGATCACATGACCTTGGGCATCCTCCACATGCACGACGCGGTCTCCCTCGATGCCGAGTGGTCCGATACGCGCATGCTCTAGCCGTTCACCGGCCATTGACTTGACCGGATATCGCCATATCTGTGCGACCTTCATGATCTGAGCTCCTCCGACAAATGGGGCAGCCGCCTCATGGCGGAGGCCCTCACGCTTTGGTCATCGACAATTGGGCTTCGAGCTCGGCAATTCTCGCCTTCAACGGACCCACCAACTCTTCGACCTCTTCAAGCGAATATCGTGGCGTGATGTACTTCGGACAATTCCAGTCGAACGACACCACATCGATGAACACGATGCGCTCCACGCGCGCTTTCATGCCGGGATTGGCGAGTTGTGCCGCAAGATCTGTATGCAATCGGGCATCCTCGACTCTGGCATGGCCCAGGATTTTCAGTCTGGCCCGATTCGGGTAATCCATCAGAAACAAGGACACTCGATCGTCCACGGACAGGTTGCCCGTGCTCAAGAGTTGACGGTTCCCTTGATAGTCCGCAAAGATCAAGGTTGAGGGATTCAGTAGACGGAGAAACCCTTTAGGCCCTCCGCGATGCTGGACATAGGGCCAGCCGGTTTCGCTCACCGTGCTCAGGTAGAAACTGTCTCTGGCGCCGATAAAATCCGCCTCTCCTTCGCCGAGGAGATCGCGCTCAGGAGCACCCGTGATGTTCGCCGCATGTCCATAGTAATGGTGCTGCGCGCGAAGGACCGAGTCGGTCATCATCGTCTCGAGATATTTCATCGCCATTGGTTCACCCTCCGTCGAGTCGACCTGGCAACGGCTTCCCGTCGCAGGCCGATCTCCCGTCCACTCACCTGTCAGAATACGACCGTGTTCCAGCCTTCACTGACATACCGGCGCAAGCTCAGCAGACCCGATGTGCCGGCCAGCGCATGGTCCTTCTTGAGCGGGACACCACAGAATTCCACGCTTTCTTTCGCTCCGAAGACATCCGCGCAACCGCAGGATGCGCCTTGCACGACGTCCCGCACGGCGTTGTAGAGTCCATTGGCCGGATGCGAGAGCTTGGACAGTTCCGCCGGCCAACGGGTGCCGGTGCCGTTGAACACGACAGCGACTTCATCACCTTTCTGTTTGCACTCTGCGGCCAACGCCAGCGCGTTAAAGACCCGCCCTAAGGCTTCTTCTGAACCATTCTTCGGGTCTGACATCACAATAATTGCTGTTTTCATGGATCCTCCTTGATCGTGGGACGGTCTTGCTAAACGGTTGATGGGTTGCTCCTTGTGAATCGCCTTTGTGCTGAACTGATATGGCAAGGCTGGTGCCATGACGTGTCGCCATTGACGAAAGCAGAGAAACTGCTGAACAGATCAGGAGTTAGATGAAGGAACGGTTCAAAATGATGTGAGAAGACAGACGGACACTTCCACGATATCTCGTGGATCTACGACATATCAGAGGAGATGGTCTGTCGGATATGTGCTTAGGAAGAGGGGCGTGGTTTCTTGATCCCAAGCTTCTGCATGCGAGATCGCAATGTATTGGGATGAAGGGCAAGTCTCGTCGAAGCGCCCTGCTTGCCTTCGACGACCCAATCGACTTCCTGGAGGACACGGGTAATATGGGTCCGTTCAACTTCTTCTAGCGTGTATGAAGTGTCCGAGACTGCAGCTCGATCCGATTGGAGGAGCACCTCATCAACCTGCAGGACAGGCCCTGGTGAGAGGATGGCGGCCCGTTCGATGACATTCTCTAGTTCTCGGACATTACCGGGCCAGGCATAGTGCATGAGACGATCCATGGTCTGTTGGGAGATCTGATCGAGCCGTTTCCCAAACTTCTTGGACAAGCGTCCGGCAAACGAACGGACGAAGAGCGGAATGTCTGATGAGCGGTTTCGCAAGGGTGGCAGTTCAATCGGGAACACGTTGAGCCGGTAGAGGAGATCGGAGCGGAATGAGCCGGCCTTCACAGCAGCAGGGAGGTCTCGGTTCGTTGCCGCGATCACTCGAATGTTCACTTTTGTAGACCGACCGCTGCCGACCCGCTCGAACTCACGTTCTTGGAGGACACGCAAGAGCTTCACTTGTGCGTCCAACGGCAATTCACCGACCTCATCGAGAAAGATGGTCCCTCCCTCCGCCAACTCAAAGCGGCCGATCCGTTTGGCCAGTGCTCCCGTAAAAGAGCCCTTTTCGTGGCCGAACAATTCGCTCTCCACCAGATTGGCGGGGATCGCGCCGCAATTGACACGAACGAGCGGTCTCGCGCTGCGGGGGCTGAGGTCGTGCACGGCCCGGGCAATGAGCTCCTTCCCGGTGCCGGTTTCGCCCAAGAGCAAGACCGTCGAATCAGTCGGAGCCACTTGTTCGACCTTCCTCAGCACGGTCTTCATCGCGTGGCTCTCACCGATGATTTCATCAAAATGATGATCGAGTTTGATCTCTTCCCGGAGATACATATTTTCGGCCTGAAGCCGGTTGGTGAGTTGCTCGACCTCCGTAAACAGCTGGGCGTTCCTGATTGCGGTGGCTGCTTGATGGGCAAAAGTGGCGAGCCGGTCCCATTCCTCATCCGCCAGGGGGCGTCGTCCAAACATCGCGATGACGCCGAGCACGTCCCCGCGAAAGACGAGGGGGTACCCGGCAAAGGAGTGGAGCCCATGGTCTTTCATCCATTGCTTGTTAGGGAGTCGATCGTCGCCGAGCACATCGTTGGTCTGCATCGGACCGAACCCTTGGGCGATCTTGCCGATCTTCAGCGACCCCAGGGGGATACGGCGGTATTCCCCATCGAGGTTTGAATAGAGTCCCGCACTCGCCCTGAGATGCAAACACTGGGTGCGGTCTCTGCAGTCAGAGGCCTTGTAGCAGCCGGTACAGAGATCGCCAGGACCGCGGAGCCAGATACGGGCAAACGCCGCGTCCAGGTCATCCACAAGACCTTGGGTGATCGTCGTGAGGACGATGTGGAGATCCAAACTCGACGCCATCTGCATGGCGATGCGATCCAGTGCGCCATGAGAATGGGAAGAAGGAAAGGAAGGCGAATCGTCCATTGTGGGATCTCCGAGCCGGGCATGGCACTGCGTGGAGGACGATAAGTGGCTGATAACGGATTGTCAATAAGCAGGGGAAACGGGGTCAACCCACTCGAGAAATGCACGGTTCAGGTAGGGCCCGCCGCCACGAGGAGTTCGCAGGAAGGGAGGACCCTGCTCCAGGGCCTTCAGCCGCTTGACGTCTGGCACGGTCATGCCGCCGAACTTGCTTCGCCAGAGGTAGTCGTCGGCGTCGGAGAGTCCATGTCGTCGACACAGATCTTTGATCGAGACCTCAGCCTCAGCCTCCCACAAACACCCAATGATCTGGACCTCGGACAACCGCTTCTTCTGTGCCAATCTCCTTTCCTAAAGGGATTGGACTCTACATCATGGTGCTACTCAACCGAAGGGGAGGTCGCCGGAATCCCGCTCGCCTTTGTTCTTTCTGTCCCGCGCCTTCTCCCACGAGGAGCCTGGCGGACCGTCACAACGACATCCTGGCCAAAACGCGACAGGAACTGCACGAGACGTTCAATGGAAACTCTTGCCAGTGAGCGACGTTGTGCCAAAACGATTTTGGTGAGTGATGGCCGGCGTCACACAGATCTGGAATAGCCTGTGATGCAGGCCTCAGCACCTGTTTGACACGTCTGTCGCAGGGCGGTATCGTGAGACATGTTCGCTCGGCTATTCGCAACACTCTCGCTCATGACGCTCGCAGTCCTGTTCAAACGCCTCGTCACACGCAAACCTCCGTCCCCCCCCTACCGCAAGGCTGAATCCAAGTGGCCCAGCCGAAGCTACCGCGAACCTTCCTGAATTCTGCTGCGGCACCAGAGTGATTCATCATCACAACGGAATCAGACCGATATCCGTCGCGACGCGACTCTACCCCTGCAATCGACTCCAGAGCTTCTCGAGGGTCTTCACAAATGCCTTACACTCCTGGTCGGTCAGGTCTGAAAACGCCACCTGTTCTTTGTATTCCGTACAGCGCGGCGAGAGCTCGGTCATGACTTTGTCCGAGAGTTCGATCACGGTTGCGAATTCAAGCAATCGGTGTCGTGAGCTAGGAAATGGTGTGCGACAATCTCGTTCCCATTCCCACCGACTGTCAGTGCGTGCCTCTTGCCAGGCAGTAGCTTATACGCTACACTTGGTGCGTGGAGGCCACTCCGAAAGAGCTGCACGTCTATGTTACGGCAGAGGGCCGTGAGCCATTTACCGAATGGCTGAACTCGCTGCAGGATCGTCGGGCACGAGCGAAGATTCGAATCAGGCTAGATCGGGTAAGCTTAGGAAACCTCGGCGATTGCCATGGTGTGGGAGGCGGGGTCCAGGAACTGCGGATCGATTATGGCCCAGGCTTTCGAGTGTACTTCGGACAAGACGGAACGACGGTGGTGCTGCTTCTTTGTGGGGGTGATAAGAGTTCCCAGGCCAGGGATATCAATACGGCTCAGCGATATTGGAGCGAATACAGGAGGACGCCATGAAAACGCGCAGAGCGTATCAGCCGGATTTGATTGAGAGCCTGCGAGATTCGGGGGAGGCTGAAGAGTATTTAAACGCGGCGTTGGAGGAAAATGATCCCGAACTGTTCTTGCTCGCACTGCGGAACGTCGCCGAAGCGCAAGGCGGGATTGCACAGCTGGCCGAAAAGGCGAAGCTGAACCGTGAAAGCCTCTATCGAATGCTGTCTGATCGCGGCAATCCGGAATTCAGAAGTCTCGATGCCCTTCTCCACGCCTTGGGATTCCGGCTCGCGGTTACGGTGAATCGCTAGCCGGGACTATTGTCATCGTCGTTAAATCACAGAAGCCCAACCGCTGCTGACACATTTCGCCCCCCTACCCTTGCAATCGACTCCAGAGCTTCTCGAGCGTTTTCACGAACGCTTTACACTCCTGGTCGCCCAGGTCGGAAAACAGTTCCGCGACCTGCTCTTTGTATTCCGTGCAGCGCGGGGAGAGCTCGGTCATCACTTTGTCCGAGAGTTCGATCACGGTGGCCCGGCGATCCGTCGGGTGTCTGGTTCGCACGACCAATCCGTCTTTCTCGAGCGAATCGACGAGCGCCGTGACGTTCGTCGCAGTCACGCCCAATTCTTTCTTGAGCTCGCTCATAATCCTCGGGCCGCGCTCATGAATCGAACCAAGAATGCGCAACCGTTGAGGGGACAACCCCTTTTCCACCAATAGAGATTCCGACCACCGTTGATAGGCCGGGGCAAAGCTCCACAACAGTTCGACCAGCCGGTGTCGTGGCAACTTCGAGATGCAGGGAGAGACGGATGACTTCCCCTTGGCCCTGGGGGCTTGCATTTTCTTGATACGCTTCATCGTGTGTCACGGTACTTCAAACAGGGGCAACATTCAATGATAAATTGTTCATAACCTGATCATTCATATATTGACTATGTTTCCTGCCATGCCGGATACTGCGCTGCATGGAAATCGTCAAGATACACATTCACTGACATTCTCTATGAGACTGATACGGGCAGTTCAAAACACTCAACGGCCGTCTTGATCTAGGGCTCTTGTTCACAAAGAATACTTACAGCAGGTACACCATGATCACTCTCCAACATACATCCTGGCTGCTCGCGTTACTGCTGACCGCAGCCGGCTGCAACAACGAACAGGCCAGCAGCGGCGGGCAAGCACCTCCTCCCCCTGAAGTCGGCGTCGCCCAGGTGATCTCGAAATCGGTCCAACAATGGGACGAATACACGGGCCGCATCAGCGCGATCGACACGGTGGAATTGCGCCCACGGGCCAGCGGCTACGTGCAACGAGTGGCCTACAAAGAAGGCCAGGATGTGAAACGGGGCGATTTGATGTTCCAGATCGATCCTCGTCCCTACCGCGCCGCGCTGGATAACGCCGAGGCTCAATTGGCACGCGCACGCGTGGCGCAACGGCTGGAGACCATCCGTAACAAACGCGCCCAATCACTCATCGAGGATAACGCCATCTCGCACGAAGAGCTCGACTTGCGTCGTGCCGCGCAAGCGCAGAGCGCGGCGGATGTGCAGGCCGCCGAAGCTGCTGTGGCCACTGCCAAGCTCAACCTGTCATTCACCGAAGTCCGCGCCCCGGTCTCCGGCCGGGCGAGCCGGGCCCTGCTGACGGTCGGCAATCTGGCGACTGCCGACGACACCCTGCTGACCACGGTCGTGTCGCAAGATCCGATGTACGTCTATTTTGACGCCGACGAAAACAGTTACCTACGCTACAAGGAGCAGGAGCGCAAAAACGAGCGCACAGCGAAGGACAACACCGTGCACGTCGGCCTCGCCAACGAAACCGGCTATCCGCATACGGGGAAGGTCGACTTTCTCGACACGCAGGTGAATCCCACCCTCGGAACCGTGCGCGCTCGCGCCGTGCTCCCCAATCCAGACCGCATTTTTACCCCCGGTCTCTACGCACGGGTGCAGTTCGTCAGCGGCCAGAAGGCGCAGGCGCTCTTGATCGACGATAAGGCCATTCTCACGGATCAGGATCGAAAATACGTGTATGCGGTCGACAAGGACGGGAAGGCGCAACGCAAAGACATCATGCCGGGTGGCATGGTCGATGGATTGCGGGTCGTGCAGTCCGGCCTGGCGCCGGATGACAGGATTGTCGTGGTCGGCCTGCAGAAAATCTTTTATCCCGGCATGCCGGTCATACCCGCGGAAGTTCCGATGGACAAGTCGTCGGCGCCGGCCTCGCCCGCAGCCATGGCCGAGAAATAGGGAGCCAAGGCTGTGGACTTTTCCAAGTTTTTCATCGACCGCCCGATCTTTGCCGCGGTGCTGTCGATCGTCATCTTCGCCGCCGGCTTGATCGCCATCCCCATCCTCCCGATCAGCGAATACCCCGAAGTGGTCCCGCCCGCTGTCATCGTACGCGCCATCTATCCCGGGGCCAACCCCAAGGTGATTGCCGAAACGGTGTCCACGCCGCTGGAAGAACAGATCAACGGCGTCGAGAACATGATGTATATGAAGTCGGTCGCCGGTTCGGACGGCGTGTTGCAGATGACCATCACCTTCCGTCCCGGTACCGATCCGGATGCCGCTCAAGTCCAAGTACAGAACCGCGTCAGCCAGGCGTTGTCGCGGCTGCCGTCGGAAGTCGTCAGCCTGGGTGTGACGACGCAGAAACAGTCGCCGACCTTTCTGGTGATGGTCCAGCTGCTCTCCCCGGAGGGGAAATACGATGCGCTCTATCTGCGCAACTACGCCAACATCAAAATCAAGGATGAACTGGCTCGTCTGCCCGGTGTCGGCCAGGTGCAGATTTTCGGTAGCGGCGACTACGCGATGCGCATCTGGCTGAACCCTGACAAGATCGCGGCGCGCGGGATGACCGCCGGAGACGTCGTCGCCGCGGTGCGCGAGCAAAACATCCAGGTCTCGGCCGGACAGCTCGGCGCGGAACCGATCGCGAAAGGCACCGACTTCCTCATCTCCATCAATGCCCAAGGTCGTCTGCGGACGGCTCAGGAGTTCGGCAGCGTCGTGCTGAAAATCGGCGCGGGTGGCGAAGTCGTCCGCCTGTCCGACGTCGCCCGCATCGAGCTCGGCGCCAACGACTATACCTTGCGCGGTCAACTGGACAATCAGGATGCCCCGCCGATCGGCATCTTCCAGGCCCCCGGCGCGAACGCGCTGACCGTCCGCGATGCCGTGATCGCCAAAATGGAAGAACTCAAGACACGCTTTCCCCCCGGCCTCACCTACCGCTCGGACTACGACACCACAGTGTTCGTGCGTGATTCCATCCAGGCCGTCGTCCAGACGCTGATGGAAGCCATCCTGCTCGTCGTGCTCGTCGTCATCCTGTTTCTGCAGACCTGGCGCGCCTCGATCATTCCGCTGATCGCCGTGCCGGTGTCGGTGGTCGGCACGTTCGCCGCGCTGTACCTGTTTGGTTTCTCCATCAACACACTCACGCTTTTCGGCCTTGTCCTCGCGATCGGCATCGTGGTGGATGACGCAATCGTGGTGGTGGAAAATGTCGAGCGTAACATCGAAGAAGGACGGACACCGCTCCAGGCGGCGCACCAGGCCATGCAGGAAGTCTCGGGCCCGATCGTCGCGATCGCACTCGTGTTGTGTGCCGTGTTCGTCCCGATGGCCTTTCTGAGCGGCGTCACCGGCCAGTTCTACAAGCAATTCGCCGTGACGATTGCCATCTCGACGGTGATCTCGGCCATCAATTCACTGACCCTCTCGCCGGCCCTGGCGGCAAAACTGCTCAAAAGCCACGGCACACCGAAGGACGGCCTTTCGCGGCTGATCGAGCGTCTGTTCGGCTGGGTCTTCCGGCCATTCAACCGATTCTTTAAGGCCAGTTCCGACCGGTATCAGGGCACCGTCTCGCGTACGTTGAAACATCGCGGTTCTGTGTTTGCCGTGTATGCCCTGCTGTTGGTCGTCACAGGCATGCTCTTCCAAGCGGTACCTCGGGGCTTCATTCCCACCCAGGACAAGTTGTATCTGATGGCCGGGGTGAAACTTCCGGAAGGCGCCTCGCTCGATCGCACAGATGCGGTGTTGCGGCAGGTCGTCGCGATCAGCAAAACCGTGGACGGCATCGCCCACGTCGTGGCCATGACGGGTTTGAATCCTCTGCAATTCACGAATACGCCGAATTACGGCATCGCCTTCCTGATCTTGAAACCGTTCGACGAGCGTCATCGCAGCGCCAAGGACATCAGCGAGGAGATGAATCAGAAGATCTCCGCCATCAAGGAAGGCATTACCTTTGTGTTGATGCCGCCGCCGATTCTCGGACTCGGCAACGGCGCGGGGTACGGACTCTTCGTGGAAGACCGGGCGGGGCTCGGGTTCGGGGCACTGCAAAATGCCGTCGGTGCCCTGCAAGGGGCGGTCATGCAAACGCCGGGGATGGGCTACCCGATTTCCGGCTATCAGGCCAACGTGCCGCAGCTCGACGCCGAAGTGGATCGCGTCAAGACCAAGACGCAGGGCATCGCGCTGACGGAGCTCTTCAACACGCTACAGGTGTACCTCGGCTCGGCCTATGTCAACGACTTCAACCTGTTCGGCCGCACCTGGCGCGTGTATGCGCAGGCCGACGGCGACTTCCGCGGCAAGGTAGAGGACATCGCCAACCTCAAAACGCGTAATGACCGCGGAGAAATGGTCCCGATCGGCTCGATGGTGAAATTCAGCCAAACTTACGGCCCCGATCCGGTGCTGCGCTACAACGGTTATCCAGCCGCCGACTTCATGGGAGAGGCAGACCCGACCAAACTGTCCTCGGCACAGGCAATGGACAATATTCGCGACATCGCCGCGAAGGTGCTGCCCAACGGCATAACCATCGAATGGACCGACCTGAGCTTTCAGGAGGCCTCGCAGGGCAAGGCGGCACTGCTGGTGTTCCCGGTGGCCATCCTGTTGGCCTTCCTCGTCCTCGCCGCGCTGTATGAGTCCTGGACCCTGCCGCTGGCGGTGATCCTGATCGTGCCGATGTGCATGCTCTGCGCGCTCGCCGGCGTCAAACTCACGGGTGGTGACAACAATACCTTCGTGCAGGTGGGCCTGGTCGTGCTGATGGGTCTGGCGTGCAAAAACGCGATCCTGATCGTCGAATTTGCGCGCGAATTAGAATTGCAGGGCAAGGGCATTGTTGAGGCGGCCCTCGAATCCTGCCGCCTCCGGTTGCGCCCGATCGTGATGACCTCGGTCGCCTTTATCGCCGGCACGATTCCCCTCGTGCTCTCACATGGCGCCGGTGCGGAAGTGCGTTCGGCCACAGGCATCACCGTGTTCGCCGGCATGATCGGCGTAACCCTGTTCGGCCTGTTTCTCACCCCGGTGTTTTACGTCGGCCTGCGCATGCTCTCGGGCCGCAAGCTGATCAGGCACGATGAACCGCTGAAACAGGAAGCGTTGGCGGCCTCCAAAACAGATCCGTTTCCGCTGTAAATGTATCCATTGCCCCGCACATAACGCCTGCCTGATGGGGCGCTCCTTGCGACGCAACTCTTAACCAAGACAGTGCCCCTTCTTCGACGATTGGTTGCCCTGACTTGGTGCAACCAACTCATTAGGCCCGGTGTTGAGGTTTATTGAAGGGCACCACCTCCTCCCCACTCCTCGCCCGATCGTTCGCCCCCCATTTTTCACTTTTCAAGACTGGGCAGCCGCCCCTATTACTGAGCTTTGCTTCGCTGTCCACGTTCACGCACCCAACACTGCTTCCCCTGTTCACGTCCGAAATGACTGCCTGGAAAGACAGCCTGCCATACAAGACAAACAAAGAACCGATCCTCTCAACTAGCAAACGCCGCGGCAAGCAGTAGGTGGTGCGGTCCTGCACGATCGGCGTGCGCTCTGTGCAGATACACACGGCGTGATGAACGGCACACAAAGAAAACCTCTTCACGCCGATTCTCTGATGCGCCGTTCATTGCAGATTCGTGAGCTGGTGCAACGAGTTAGACCGTGCTCCGCTCTAAGTTTCCTGCCCCGCGAGCCTGGAACTTTATTTGCAGTGGGTTCAGCAAACAACTGGAGAGGCTGTGTGACCCATGAAACTTTCGTCTTTGGTCATTGTCCTACTTCTGACGGGCCTGTCCGTCCCATCGCAAATGGCTCATGCCATTTCGAAGACCAACTCACCACCGTCCGAACAGACAGTTCCGGAACATGTCATTTTGTTTGTGTTGGAAGGAATCGACCGGCAGGCACTCAAAGCGGGACCTATGCCTGTGTTGGATCGCCTTGTAAAAACTGGATCGGTCACCTGGTCGGCCACAACCGTCACGCCTCCGCTCCGGCTACCGGCGATGGCCTCTCTGTTCACCGGGCTACCGGTTGAGAAACACGGCATTACATGGGACGCGTTTGAGTTCAGCCGAGGGTATCCCCGGCCTCCAACAGTCTTTGATTATCTTGACCTCAGCGGCGGGCGGGACAGCGCCATCTTCTTCATGGACGAATCGTTGTATCAGTTGGCGAAACCCGAACCGTATACCGATTATCAGCTATGCGGACCTCTGAGGCCCGAGTGCAGTCCGGAGCGGCTGGTCTCCTATATCAGACAATACGTTCATAAGGCATCGAGCGGCCATGGATACGGCCACGCCATTCTGTCCTTGCCACATTTTCTGATCGTGCACTTGCCGGAGGGCGCGCGCGCCGCGTCCATCCAAGGTTGGGATTCGAACAACTATCGCACCGCGTTGCACGCGGTGGACCAGGCCATAGGGGCCGTGCTGAATATCTATCGAGAGCATGGACTCCTGACAAGCACGACGGTGTTTGTCACCGCCTTAAGCGGTACCGGCAGGACACAGGGACCTTCCACAGCAGACTCGCTACTCGTCCCATGGATTGCCTCCGGAGTCGGAATCAAAGCGGGCCACAGCATCCATCAACCGGTTTCCATTGTCGATACCGGTGCAACGGTACTGCGAGCGTTTCGGCTTACGACACATACCGAGTGGGACAGTCGCGCAATAGAAGAGATCTTTCGCGACACCGGCCCCATCTCGGCTATTTCGACAAAGGAACGGTGAAGCCATGCTCTTTCCCCAGTACAGGCCGCGTGTCACTTTGCCAGTCCGGTTCGCAATCCTCATGTGCGGCTTCGTCGCATGGATTCCATGGCCAGGCGCTGTTGCGATGGCAGAACCGCGCGAGTTGCAGGCGACGCTCTATTCCATCACCATTGATGCCAGGTCGTTGGTGTCGCCGAGCTGGTGGCAGGTACCAGGCGTGACGCCTTCAATATGGACCTACGACCCAGAAACGTCCGATGCGTATCGGACATCTGAATCGCGCGAGGTGCCATTAAAGCCAGGGGCTTACAAGTTCGTCAGCTTCACCTTCGACTTTCCATTTGAGGTCACAACAGATGGCACGCTGCAGTATGCGCGATCGCTCAATCAATGCGTGGAAGGACGAGGCACACGAACCTTAGTCGTCAAATGCAAACGGACCTATCCGCATGGTGGAGAGCCGGACTATCCCGTCGCTCCATGAAGAAGGAACAGAGAGGCACTATGGGAACGTACAATCATCTCACGAAGGGAATATTGGTGCTGCTCACCCTGGCCGGGCCGACAATAGCTCACGCCTTCTCTGCTGCCGCCGTGCCCAAACCGGCTACGGCGGGGCAAGAGCGCGCGAGTCGCATTGTGTTGCAATATGGCGCGGCGCTGGCCGGTGGCCGAGTGGAGGAATGGGCTGCCCTCGACCTGGGTTGCTTGACGCTCAGGCGGGCCCGAGGCATATCCCAACAAACCGATAGGGCCTGCTGGGACGACACGCTGAAGGTCCATCGTGAACTGGTCCAGGATCAGCCGGAAACCGGCATATTCGAGGCAGTGGGACGCGGCGTCGGTTTCGGCTTGCTGTCCGAAACACACCGCCATGCAGAGTACTGGAAGGACTATATGCCGGCCGTGCTGATTTCTCCTGCAGTACTCGGTACAGACGTGGGACCGAGTCCAGGGCTCGAGGTCCTGGACGTCTCGCCCGTCAGGCCATTCGCCCTCCGGAATCTCACCGGCCTGGAACCAGTAAGGGTTTCCGGCCAGACCGTCACGGTTCGGGTGACATATTTGGATCCTTTGACGGCTCCTCTCGCGCTTCGCCCGGGAGAGATCTGGTGGGCCAGCAGTGTGTTGCGGCGGTACGGGCCTGTCAGGGAAGTGACGGTCCGTTTTGTAGTGGTTTCAGGATTACGAAAGCTGGGCTATCCACTCGATCACGCCGTCGTGAACGAGGCCCTTCCTGGTTCGCCGGTTCAAGTCGGCATTCACTACGGCCGCCTTCCGCAGGCGAGCGATCCCGGCGGGGGCCAAAATGATGCGGTAAAGAATCGCTTGGGAGCAGGGGGACTGGTCCTAGGCTCCGCTCGCTGGTGGGACAGAAAGGACGCGAACCAAGCCTTTACCGCGGCACTGGCCCGGGCACAACAGATGCCGAGTTCTCCGGAGCGAACACGCCTGCTGACCCGACTCACGCTGATTGATCAAGCCGATCCCACCCTGCACCGGCTCATTGCCTACGATCGGCTACAGACCTTTCTCCGGGAAGGACTGACTAAGAGTGGGATATCGGTGTCAGGTGAAGCAGTGGCGGCGAGATTGGCCGAACTGTACTGGAATCTCCAGGCGCAGACCTGGCGGCAGGAACTCACCGACGTGGCCATGGGTCACTCAGCAGCAGCGGAGGCGTTTTATCAAGCCATTGAATCCTTTGAACGTGTGACGGCGGGCGGACAGATGGCTCTTGAAGAGCGGCGGCAGCTCGGCGTCCTCTATCGATGGAACAACGATGCAACCGCCGCGCTGGCAGTGCATGAAGCGCTCCTGAAAGACACCACCTCGGCAGACTCTCTGCACGGCCGGGTCTTATCCGATCTCGCCTGGGACCGCATTCAGTGGCTATCCTGGGAACGACGATATGAACATCCGTGGCTGGAGCAAGCCCGGCAGGAAGCAGAGCAAGCCGTCCAGGAGGTGAAGGAACCCGTCGATAAACTCATGGCAGCCTATGCGCTGGTTCTGGTGGAAGCCTTGCGCGTGCCTCGCGAACCAGCGCATCTGCAGGATCAATTGCACATCGTTAAAACATGGCATGACCGTATCTCCGGAACTGCAGGCGTCTGGCCCTATCTCATCGGGAACGATGTCGTGAAGGCCTTAGTGCCGGACGGTGGCCAGGTCATGTTACCCCGGACGGTTCGCGCCTCGGACGTGAGCAACGTTGAAATCCACGCCGAACCACCACCGCAAGATATCGTCTGGCAGTGGAACTTCGAGAAGGATGCTCCCAATGCGCTACCAGTGGGATTCGTGACCGTGAGCACCTCTGGAGCGGAGCCATCCGGCTGGCGGGTAATCGCCGACGATCAGTCCCCCACGCGGGGCAAAGTGGTCGTTCAGGATCGTCCTTGCGAGACAGGCGAGTGCGCGCACCTCCTTCTGGCTGACGGCGCTCGTACCACCTACCCGGACATCGTCGTGCAGATTCAGGATCTTTCGGCGGATGGCGGCGGCGAGGCCGGGATCGCGCTGGCCGCGCACGACAACAAGAACTTTTATGCCGTCACCCTCAATGCCTCGACGGGCCGGCTGACCACCAGGCGCGTGCTTGATGGGCGCACGACGGTTCTGGGGGAAACCACGGTCAAGCTATCTCATCGGCCCTGGCACAGCCTACGCGTCCAGCGGATCAACTTCATTCATCTTGATCGCGGACGGCTGGGCGTGTTTGTCGACGGCGCGCAAGTCACTGCCGTCGACGACACGCTGCTTCCGGAAGGCGGGTTCATCGGACTGGTCACATTCGGGCGGACAACGGCAAAGTTCGACAGCCTACATGTGCTGGATCTGGTCTCGAATCGACCGCTATCCGGCCACGCAGCTTATTGAATGCGGCAGGTGACGGGAGGAGGCCGTACAACATCTTCACGCCCTCCCGTTAACCCGGCCTGAAAGGTCAGCATCCGCGCCGGTGTTGCGGAAGAACTTGTTTCGGAATGGGGACGTGCGGTGGCCGCATGACTCGTTTCTCTCAACAGACTTCCTCGGGTGCCGCTGGATGGTTCCTCGCCGCCGCTCTTGGTTGTGTCGCGAGGGGCGAGGCGGCCTACTAGACTGCGGCGTACGTGAACGAGGTGAATATGTCGGACAAGGAGTCGAAAACTCTTACCCTATACCGGACCTTGTCCTTCTCCTCCTATGAGGAGATCGTAGACTTTCTTGGCGAACTTGCCCCCTGCATCATGCGAACTCGGCCAGCGGACGACTCGCCAGTTTCGGAGCTCCCGCGCAATGCCAACGCCAAATCAAGCGTCCGGGCCTATCGATCTGTTCACATCACCGGGGGATGCGAATAATTGACCACCGGAGGCAACAATGCGTACCGGCTTGAAATAGGGAAAGATGAGTTACAACACGCACCACTATCGAGGAATTCCTATGAATCGATCAATGTGTCTCCTCCGCAGACCGTGGAGCCTGATGGCTATGTGCATCACGCTTGGATTTGCCAGCTTCCTTCCGGACCTTGATGTATTCGCGCAACAGATCACATCCAAACCCGATCATGCCCCTCCCGGCGCGACTGTCGTCTTGCGGGGTAAGGGGTTGGGCTCATTCAAGTCCGCGAGGTTCAATAGGGTCACCTTCGCCGGAGTGCCGGCGCTGATCCAGCGCTGGGAATCTGATCTGGTCGAAGTGAAGGTGCCTTTCACAGCGACAACTGGTCCGATCGAAATGCTAGTCGGTAAGAAGAGGCTCTCTGCCGGGACCTTCACCGTAGTCACGCCGCATATCTCCTCCCTCACCCCAAGACAGGCCGAACGCGGTACCATCCTAACGATCATCGGTGAACACTTCGGTGAGACGGCGGGCGGGCGCGATCCGAATACCATGTTTGGAGTGAATGATGTGGTGATCGGCGGCGGCGTAGTGCGCCCGCAGCAATGGACACACGACCGTATTGAAGTCGAGATCCCATCAAACGCCGTCTCGGGTGATGTCGTCGTTCGATTAGCCTCGTCCGATCCGCTCCCGGACGGGTCCTGCTGCAGACCGGCCGAATACGTGCTCAGCAATGCGGTTTCACTCTCGTTGATCCCGACTGTCCGCGTCGATCCTCTGAGCGGGCCGGTTGGGACAAAGGTGGTGCTATTCGGGCAGGGGTTTGGCGCCGACAGGCGGACGAACGACGCTGTGCTCATCGCAGGGCAGCCGGCCACAATCGCCCAGTGGAAAGACGATGTAATTGTCGTCCATGTGCCCCTGGGCGCGAAGTCTGGCCCCGTGACGATCAAGAGTTGGGGACGCGAGCGGACGGTGGCCCACTTCACGGTTCATACCCCCAAGGTCACGAACATCGCTCCGGCCAGCGCACCGATCGGCACGTTGCTTCGCATCAGCGGCGAGCATTTTGGGTTCTACTCGGAGAACGGCGCGACTCCGTACAACTTCATGGACTTCAATACAGGCGAGAACCGGGTGGAGATCGGTGGCGTGCCGGCCGTGATCTACCGCTGGGACGACGACCGGATCGATGCCTGGGTCCCCTTCAGCGCGAAAAGCGGGAAAGTCGTGGTGTATCGAAACGGGAACAAGCCGAATCCCGACGGGTCCTGCTGTCTTGAACAAGGTGGCGTGGCGACCGAGGCGGGAGAGTTTGCACTTGTGACCCCGGTGATCGAGTCGTATCAACCGACGTCGGCCGGCTTAGATGAGGTAGTCACCATCAAAGGTCGGGGGTTTGGTTCTTTCCTGAAGACCGCAGAGCACACACATCTGGGGATCAATCAAAAAGTGTATAAACGCGGAGATGTTGCCCTTAATGAAACGGAAGGTGATGCCGTGGTGTCGAATGTGTCGCGCACGGAAGTGCTGTTCAACGGAATCGCCGCTATAGTTGAGTCCTGGGGCGACACCCAGATCGTGGTACGGGTACCCCATCGCAATCTCTATGGCGTCGGGAAGAAGGGCGAGTTTTTTGACAACCTCGCTACCGGACCGCTTGTCATCCGGCGCGGCTCCTGGGACATCCTTCCGAACGACACCTGCTGTACTCAAACACAATGGTTGAGCGTGGAAGCCGGGCAGTTCACCATCGAGGCCAAAGGTCTGCCGGACAGGGATTATTGGAAGTACAACAGACCTGATTGAAGAAATAAAGACGTCAGCCAGTGAGAGTCAGCAAACGAGCTCGAACGCCTCGCAGATCTGTTGACGCTCTAAGACGATCAGTACTCTGGTTTCTCGTCATTCCAAGGCAAGCATAGAGGTTGTGACCGAGCCATCTGGATTGCGAATGATGCCGTGTGTCGGTGGGGCTAACATGGATCGACGGGCAGCTCGGCCCTTCTTTCGAAGCGAACGTGACCTACGAAGACGACGATGATTCGGACAGGGAGGATAATCCCAGCAGCCAGGAAGGAGTCGATAATGTTGGCCGCGGAGGTGATCCGGAAAGGTGGCCTTGTCGCCTTCCCGACCGAAACGGTGTATGGGCTCGGTTGTAACGCGCTGAATCCCGAGGCTGTGGCGCGTGTCTTCGAGGCCAAGCAACGGCCCTCGTTTGATCCCCTCATCGTGCACATCGCGGACGAGGCGGCTCTCGACGGCCTGGCACACACAATCAGCCTCAATGACCGCCTATTGATGGAGCGCTTTTGGCCTGGTCCGTTGACGTTGCTTCTGCCGAAGCGGGCACAAGTCCCCGATCTCGTCACGGCGGGGCTTCCCACCATCGCCGTCCGGATGCCGTCTCATCCTGTAGCGCAAGGGCTGATCCGAGAAGCAGCCGTTCCGGTCGCCGCGCCGAGCGCCAACCCCTTCGGCTACGTAAGTCCGACATGCGCACAACATGTGGCGGATGGGCTCGGGGAACGTGTTGATCTGATCCTCGATGGGGGCCCCTGCCAGCTTGGTGTGGAATCCAGCATCGCCTCGATGGTCGGAAGCCGGCCCGAGCTCCTTCGACCAGGCAGCATCACGCTCGAGGAGATCAGCAAGGTGGTCGGCCCTGTCGTGCGAGCCCCCAAAAACCTGACGATGGTTGCGCCGGGACGGCTCGCTCGTCACTATGCCACACACACTCCTCTGACCATCCTGACGGAACAAGAAGCACAACCCATAATGCCTCTCGCTGAACGGGCGGGGCTGCTCGCCATGACGGAACCACGCCACTCGGGCCATAGATACTGTTCGATCGAGGTGCTCTCCCCATCCGGCGATCTGCGCGAGGCGGCACAACATTTATTTGCGGCGCTGCGGCGGCTGGACGCGCAGGGATTCGATCGTCTCTATGCCGAGCCTTGTGACGAACGAGGCCTTGGCATGGCGATCATGGATCGCCTCCGACGCTGCGCAGAGCCTCTCACCTGAGGCTGTAGTATCTCCACGGCACGGCCGCGCGGCAAGACACCAGCATGAGCGGATGCGCCCTGAATCTTTTGAGGCGACAGGGCCATAGAGCTGAGGGCCCTTGAGGATATGGAAACGTATTTCGTTCACCGAAAAACCGCCGAAGCCGCCCTCCTGCAGTCTAGTTTGTGTGGCCGTCTTTCAGTGAGATGTCCCCGGACATCTCTCATTTAAGGGCGGGCACCGGATCGAATCCGTATCTGAGCACTGAGAACACGTACCCCTGCCATTGGCTGACATCGTGGTCGTGTAACCCTACGCAGTGGCACGCACTGTCAGGCACCTCGCCGTCGTACCGCTATCCGACGCTTCAATAGGCAGCCCAGCTCTACCCCAGCGCAGACGGTGAAAGAGAACATGGTGCCATGATGAGTGCGATCCCACGCTTCAGAGGCTTCTGCTTCGCGACGCCCCACGCCCGGATTCGTTGAGGTCCGGCGCTGTCTGTTTCAACTTGCAACACTGTATCTGCCTGTATCGCTTTTTTTCCTACGCCGTATCTGAAGCGATACGTGATCAGGCAGGTGCACTTGTGACAGCACCGTCGACGAGCCGCGACAGGCCTCTCAGGTGAGCTGTTTCTATTTCTGGTATGACGTGGCATCGATCCTGCTCTGAACAAAATATGTACGCACTGTCTCACTCGGTTCGTCGCCGGACGTCGTGTTTCGCACACACATCACACCATGAAAGGAGTTTCCATGAACGGACATATTCCTGTGAGCGAACAATCAGCTCACCGTTTCGCACAGCGGATGATCGTCTTCGGAGCCTTCGTTGCAGCGCTACTGTGTGGGAGCGCATGGTGGTCCGTGCCCGTTGTTCACGCCGATCACGAACCCGATGCCCACTGGCTCGGCTGGTCGCCGATCAAGATTACCGAGTCGGGATTCGATTTCGGAGGAGAAACCTTTGTCGCCGGAGCCCCAACCAGCTACGGCTGGCTCGGCTGGTATCTGGAAGACGGTCAGGTGCGTGCGGCCCTGTTCGGGCACTTGCATCTCGACGACGTCCGGGATCTCTGTGCCCGCATGCGGATCGACTACTACGTCGGCGAGCGGTTGTGGCACACCGAGTACGGGGGACAGGTCTGTGCGCCGGACGACACCCATCATCGATGGGAGGTGTCGCTGAACGAGTACCGGAGCAGCAAAACGGACAAGGTCCGCGTCGCGATCGAGAAACTCACGGCCACCAAGGACTGGACCATCGTCGGCTCGCAGAGTCAGCCCCTCAGTCCGATACACCACAAAGTCAAAATCACGGAAGATGGATTTGATTTCGGAAGCGAGGCCTTCGCGTTGGGAGCACCGACCGGGTCCGGTGAGGTGACGTGGACCAGAAGCGGTGCTCAAGTCAATCCTCGCTTGAACGGCACCCTTCATATCAACAATGCCGCGTCGGCCTGCGCCCGCATGCGCATTCAATATTTCAGGGTGGACGACACTCAACTTGCGGAAAAATTCGGTGGGACGGTCTGCGCTCCGGATAATCGCCACCATAGTTGGTCGGTGGATCTTGAACCTTTCAGTGACAACCTCCTGGCCTATGTGAAGATCGGCCTCCAGACCTTAGGAACGGACGATGCCTGGCGTACCATCGGCACGGTGAAGTCGGAGTACGTGAAGGTATACCCTCGCCTCTGCGAGTCCAAGCCCGGGTGTTTGAAATCGAACGATACCAAGATCGATTAATTGATTCAGTGGTTCTTCCATCGTCGTATGGTGTGAACATACGTTGCGTCCTGGGGGAGAAGCACGGCGGTGTGTGGCGATGACACGACCGGTGCTCGATGAGTTCAATCGAGGCAAGCTGGACATGGCACAGGCATCGTACCCCGGGCGGGAAAGGGACAGGGTCATGGGACGACACTCGACGACTCTCCTACCGAACTGCACGCGTTGTTGTGGGCTGGTGGTTCTGGCGCTCATTCTGACTACGACCCTCGCCTTTGCAGAGCGATTTACCAAGAATGCGCGGTTCACCGGCGCGGCTGTTTCTTTCGAGCACGTATCCGGGTTCCAAGGAACGGCCTTTGAGGTCGGCGTACCGGACGCGAGCGGAAATAACGACTATGCCGTGTTTGGAATCGCATCGGAGGAGCAACGAGATCATCCCTGCTTTGTGAAGGTGATGAGCGAAAACATCAACGACTGGAGTGCACAACAGGACCTGACCAAAGAGCTCTGTGACGGGAGTCCCAGCAGCGCAGAACTGACGGCGGCATATGGCAATCCCCATTAGGGCAAGCGGTCGTTTGTGACGGGGATCGTGTCTGCATGAACGATCAGAATGATCGGGTGAAGGGATTCCAGATCCGCGGACGAACCCTGTCAGACTTTGGAACGCTGCAGACGCTCGACCGCGATGCGCCTGGGAAGAAGGGTGAACGCCATCCGCCGGGACCGAAAGATGAGCGGCCCAACTGCCATGACAATTGGAAGCGCTGGGCCCCCTGCCCGAAGGAGGGCCAGATTGCGACCGCCGTCATCTGCATTTCGGGGCCGGGACGCACCCTCGATCGTTGATCGGGATAGGCCTGCAATGCCGGACGGTACAGGAGCCCGCACCGGTCACCGGAACTCCATTCTAAGGGACCGTGATGATGCCGGACTTGCCCCCGACCCGGTTCTCGACAAACCCAAACCCGTGGGTGATATCGACGTCCATGCCGGGAACAACTGGGTGAACAACGCCCTCACCAAACCCGCCGTTCGGTGACTCCCCGGCCCCCGACAAAAAGCCGGTTCCTGATTGGTGGAGAATACGGTTCGTGCTATCTCATTCAGCATGAGTACAACCCTTCCTGCACTATTGAGGCAAACCCCATGATGATGCGAAATGCCTTCGCACTTGCCGTTACACTGGTATTGCCGGCACAGTTCGCCGGCTACGCCGTGCGCTTTGTTCATGCCTCGGGCCAGACCCAAGCCGCTCAGCATTATGAGTTAGCCAGAGGGGCTGGCGAGAAACGATCTGAGTGCGTCGGACAGATCCGGATCGGCCCCGGTATCACCGCCATGGATCTGGAGGCAACCCGGACGGATTCGGATGATGCGCAGATTTCTGTACGGGGGACCAGAGACTCCGTCGTCTGCGAAGCCATTCTTCACCCGGCTACGCAGCCCGTTCTCGGACGCAGTGTTGTTCAGTTCCACAATGGCGCGACCCTACCGCTCGCGCAGGTGCTGCGTCAGATTCTTGAAGCGGGCAAGCAGCCCCGCATGCCGCAAACCGTGCCCTCCACAGCGCTCGACAAGATGCAGGTTCACACGCTTCATGCTGTGGCGGTTTACGACGGAACGGCCGTTCGCCCTACCTCCCATCCTATCGAGACTCCCCAGGGCATCATTCACCTGAAGGTAGAGAGCACCCGCGAACCGATCACGCTCTTTCTTATGTCGTATTACCCGGTCGACTGGAGAGTCTCCGCTGCACCTGGTGCACGGATAGGGTCAGTCATTCTCCGCGGCTACTACCGTCAAACCATTCGAGGACTGGACAACAGCGTTCCCATCAATCTCGCATCTGCTGAGGATGGCCAATGGGAAGAGATGTTTCCTCGGACTCTGGTGACATCACGAGATGGACTACTCGACTTTAAGGCCTATGTGCGCTCGATGGTCGGAGTGGAGCCTGTGACCGTCCAGAGCATCTACACAGGCAATTCGATGGTGATCGACGGAAAGACCACGCTGGAGTTTCCGGCTCCAGTTGAGGCGCCTATCACGCAACCGGTCGTGTTCAAGTCGGACAGCGAATCCTCGGCACGATTCCGCGGACGGAAGATGATTTCCCCGGATCGCCTGACGGTCGGATATGGCATGGGCGGCGCTTCGACGGAAAGCATCGCCACGATGCCGCATAGCAAGGGGAGATGGTACGCCGAATTCATCGTCCATGCCGGGGCCGACAACGAGGTCCCCAACTCGTGGACCAACGTCGGTATTCGATCGACGGCCAACGAATTTGGCGGACTGACTTCACATGGCGGGCAATTGGCATACGGAGTGAATCGGTATCTTCGGAATGTGGGCGGGCTGCGCGACAAAGATGTCATCGGACTCGCCATGGACTTGACGCGAGGCCATCTCTATGTTCGACACAATGGCGTATGGGTTGGAGGCTCACCCGACAGTGGCAATGCAATCCTTCCGATTGTCACGGACCGCCAGTATGTCGTCGCAGTAGAGGTCGGCTCTCCTGGTGGGGATTACACGAAGACGGACACGTGGACCGGCAATTTTGGTTCGACACCGTTCCACCATCCCATACCAAAAGGGTTCGAACCCTACGGAGGCCGCCGACCGAAGTAACGGATGCTCGTCCCGCAAGGAATCTTTCCGGCTCGCTTGTCGATACGTATCTACTGCGATCGGAAGTGAATCCGTACGGTCAGTTCGCCGTCGACGGGGTCGTCGCCTTTGAGTTGCGGGGCGAAGGTCCATTTGTTCAAGGCGATGATGCCGGCGACGGTCAGCTCCCGGTGTTTCGCCGGCTCCAACACCACCACCGTCACCAGCGCCTCTTTTGACACAAGCAGGCGGGCCTTCATCCAATCATCGAGCGGCTTGCCGTCCAGCGAGGAGGGTATGGCCGGCCATGGCGTCGCTTTCGGCACCGGCCCCACCTGCTGATCCTTGTTCAAGGGCAGGCCGTGCACATGCACTTCAGGCAACTCGATGATGTCCGCATCCAACGCATGATCCGCCTCATGCGTCGCCTCATCTCCCGTCACGGCCAACACCCCAACCGGCGATAGGCACAGACACAATACACCGATCCCGACTATACGTCCCATCACGCAACCTACTACATCGATAATGTTCGTCATAACACTCCCCGAATCGTTACTAAGTGATGCGGCTCAAAAAACAGGTCATCCAGGAAGGAGGATCCTGTCTGGTGTCTGCCTCGTGCGCGTCGTCTAGCCCACATAGTCATGACGCTTCGTCACGAAATCGCGCAGCCGCGAGCGAGACGAGCACGCGGAGCGGCGAAGGAAGGAGGCGTACTGACGTACGTTGACTGACTGAGTCGCGAGCCTGCTCGCCCGGCCATTCTACAGGAATGGCCGGGTTCATCGTAGCCGCGAGATGGGCGATTGCAGTAGAAGCGTTCATGACGCATGTGGGCTAGAAGAACCATTGGCCGCGGAAAAAGAACGACCTCGGCATCCCTGCATGCGACACGCCCAACCCGATACTCCCCTCTCCCTGATTGATGAAATACCGTTGATCCAACAGATTGACGATATCGAAGCCGAGGAGGAATTTCTGCCCTTCCCATGGTAACGGAAACACGTGCGCAATCGAAAGATTGTAGATCGTATAGGACGGGCTGTGGCTGGAATTCGTCTTGGCGTCCTCGTTCTCCGACGTGCGCAGTCCTGAGGCAAACAACATCTGCCCCGTAAACGTCGTGCGCTCAAGCAGCCGGTAACTCACGATCGCCGAACTCGTCAGGGTCTGCATGTGATCGCAGAAGACCCCGCCCTGCGAATTGATGTCCGCGATTTCCTTGGCCTCCAGGAGGAAATGACCGGACTGCAATCCGTACCCCTTACACTGACCCCAGGCCACATTGCCCCGCGCCGTGAGATTCTCGGTAAGTTGCAGTTTCAAGGCCCCGTCGATTCCCCGCTGCCAGCCACGCTCGAACGCAAAATAGTTCAGCAGCGGCGTGGTACCGAACTGTCCCGCATCGGATAGGAAATTGCTGAGCTTGTACCAGCCGGTAAATTGCAACGTGGCATACCGGTTCAACGCATGGTAACTACCGATCTCGAAGTAGTGCGCCCGTTCGGCCCGCACCGTATTGTTGGTGAGATCTTCCGGCTGCGCCCTGGTCCCGAGCGTATTGAGCTTGGCAAAAGAAATGGCTTCCAGATTCGGCGGCGTGAACATGCGGCCGTAGAACACGTGGAATACGTTCGACGGATTGTACTTATAACTCACACCGATGCGCGGGCTGACCTGGCCCTCGTTGCGCTGATATTGCACGATATCGCCGCGCAGGCCAAGGTTGAACGTCCACTGGTCGTTGGGGCTCCACTGATCCTGAATCCAGAACTCCTGCCGATACCCGATCTGGCGGTTGTCGGCATTGAGACTCAGCAGATCGCCGGTCGGATTGCCCCCCCCGTCGTCGGCAAACGTGAACAGCCGGGTCTTGTTCACCGACTGCGTCCGGTCGAGCTGAAACCCGGCTTTGATGAGGTGTTGCTTGCTGTGTACGTAGGTATAGTCGAATCGCACGCCGGTGGAATAGGCATTGCGATCCTGATCGGCGGCTGAGAAGGGCTCGGCCGGATCGGCCGTGTAGGCCAACAGGTTCAGCGGATCGGTCTTGAACGTGGCACGCGTATGTCGCATGTAGCCCGACAGGCTGAAGAAATTGTTGGCATTCACGTCATGCCGCCAGACCATGTGACCGTATTGGTTGTTCTCCTTCTGGAATTCGTCGATTGCCTGCGAGGCCACGGGTGAGAACCCCGGCCGACTCCCTTGCAACAGCGGCAACATCTGCCCGCTCGGATCCAGTTCGCCGCCAGGTGACGTGGGGATCTGATACTTGGCCACCGAATTCAGGAACAACCAGGTAAAGTTGTTTCTGTTGTCGTGTTGATAGTCGCCGCGGATGAAGGTTTGATTGCGCTCGCTCTGCCCGTGATAAACAGATCGGCCCAACGTCGGCGGCTCAATGCCCCGATTCGTCGCCGTGTGGCTGTTCAAAATATAGAACCGGAACTTTTCGCCGATCGTGCCGCCGTACTCGAAGGACGGATTGATGGTCTTGTTCGAGCCGCCCATCATCTGCACCGACCCGAAGGACGGCTTCGTGCCGCTCTTCGTCGTGATGTCCAGCACCGCCGCCGCTTTGTTCCCGTATTGCGCTTCCATGCCGCCCAGGATGATGTCCGCCCGCTCCCAAGCCCTGGGGCTGATCACATCGGAGAAGGTCGAGGAGACGGTATCCGGAATCGGTACGCCGTCGATGCGGAGTTGCAGATTGGCATGGTCCTGACGGATGTGCACTTGCTTGAGCGACCCGTAGACCGCGCTCGGAATCGTGAGGAGCACATCGTGGAGTTCATTGTTATTCCCGCGCGGCAGGGCCTCGATCTCCTTACGGCTGAGCGCATAGGTTTCGCTGGAGGCTTTGTATTGAATGGGCGCCAACGGAGACACGACTTCAAGCGCGATCTCCTGTGTCTTCGAGAGGGTCAAGGTCACCGGAGCGGCCGGCTCGGCCCCGACCTTCATGATGGCATATTCACTGCGATAGGTATCCTGCACCGCGCTCACGGAATAGGTTCCCTCGGACGGCAGATCGACGGAGAATTCCCCGGCCTCGTTCGCGACCGCCGCGCCCACGACCGTCCCTTCCTGGTCCTTCACCTCCACCGATGCCTGAGGCACCCGCCGAAGATCCTGGTTTTGCACCGTCCCGGTAATCGTTCGACCTTTGGCAACCGCCGGCTCCTGCGCGAACACCGGCAAAACACCGAGCGCGAGGGCTATCAACACCATTCCAAGACACACATGAAACACACCTCTGACCGACGACAGCATGCGAACCTCCCCCAAATAATCCCGCACAGGTCAGAGCCCGACACAAAACCGTGGCTCAGACGAAGCGATGAAAGCCAAAATGAACGTAGCGATGGCGTTGAGGTTAGGTCAGAGGCGGCGCCCGGGAGGCGCGGGATGCAGGGAGCGATTGAGAAATGAGAATCGGGGCGCGCACCGACTGCGGCGGCGCATCGGCTAGAAATGCACAGGGGGCCGGCACGTCGCCGGCGAGGGAATGGCCCGTGTGATATTGCACCCACTGGCAGAGGTCGGTATCGGAATGCTCATGCCCGTCGTGGTCCGCCGCCGCCAGCTCGTGATGGATCTCCAACGCCGCGGCAAACGGCGCCATCGTGAGCAGCATACACGCGAGGAGAAGCGCGACAACCGAGCTGGATTTTTTCTGGGCGAAATGACGAAACATGACCGTCCTGGCCGACAGATTCGTGAGGCGTGAGTTGTAACAAAGGGGCCCCCTCGAATGCAAGCCGATCCTCCTACAACCGTCCATACTGGACTTTATCCTATAGAATTCGATATCTTATTTGGCAATCTTGAATCGACGCGTGAACTAAACAGACCTTTCAAAGGGATAAGCATGAACAGGCCGATCGATAATCAGCATGTCATAGAGATTAAACCGCTCCCCTCGCCCCGCGATGTCAAAACGCAGCTGCCTATCAGCGACGAGGTGTCCGAGCTCGTGTTTCAGACGCGACAAGCGATCCGGAACATCCTGCACGGCCGTGACATGGACCGGCTCATTGTGATTGTCGGCCCCTGCTCGATTCATGATCCCGACGCCGCCTATGAATATGCCGACCGCCTCAAGCCGGTCGCCGACGCCGTCCGCGACAAACTCCTGATCGTGATGCGCACCTATTTCGAGAAGCCCCGCACCACGGTGGGCTGGAAGGGCCTGATCAACGATCCCCATCTGGACGGCACCTGCGACATTGCCCAGGGCATTCAGCTGGCGCGGACAATTCTGTTGAACATCAACGGCAAAGGCCTCCCCTGCGCGACGGAACTGCTCGACCCGGTCACCCCGCAGTACATCGCCGACCTGTTGAGTTGGACCGCGATCGGCGCGCGCACGACCGAGAGCCAGATCCATCGCGAAATGGCCAGCGGTCTCTCCATGCCCGTTGGATTCAAGAACGGGACGGAAGGCAGCCTGCAAGTCGCCATCAACGCTATGATCACCAGCCGGAGCCCGCACCATTTTGTCGGTGTGAATGCCGACGGCATCACCTCTATCATCAAGACGACCGGCAACCCCGATCATCACATCGTGCTGCGCGGCGGCGGCGGACGCACCAACTACAGTGTCGAAGATATCGCCCGCGCGGAGGCGGCCGTAGCCAGCGAAGGTCTGGCTCGCGGCGTGATGGTGGATTGTTCGCACGACAATTCCGGCAAGAACCATCAACGCCAGGTAGAAGTCGCCGGCGAAGTCCTCAAACAGTTCCAGCAAGGCCGCCGTGCCATCATGGGCCTCATGCTGGAAAGCCACCTGCAAGGTGGCCGGCAGACCTGGGATCCCAACAAGGCCCTGACCTACGGCATGTCCATCACCGATTCCTGCCTGGCCTGGAGCGACACCGAAGCGTTGCTCTATGGCATGGCTGAGTCGCTCGCGACGCGACCCGTCTAGCAGGCTGCTGACAACGCCCGCCAGCGGCGTTCTCGCTTCGCTCAGAGGCTCACCGTACGGCCACGGGACAAGAGCCTGTCTTGGCAGGCTCGGGGTGGGCGGGTACGAATGAACGATTCGCCTCTTCACTCGCTGCGGCCTTGCCGGACAGGCTTTCTCAACAGCCTGCAGGCTACCCATGCTCGATCGGAGGCCCTGCGCAGAATTTTTTGAGTGCACACTCCCACCGTTCACCGACTGATTCGTTTCGACGACTCGCTCCTCGGCTGAGGAACGCCCTCCACGCTACGCCTCCAACCAGTGAGTCTGACTGAGCGCCGGCTGCTCAGCCTTCTCCCGTGCTCGTCGTGCACCTCAAGAACTCCCTTCGACGCTCCAGCCGCACAGCCTGCGGATATTTGTCTGTCTTTCACCTGCCTAAAAGGACTAGAGTAGGACAGCATCCAGCACGCCTCCTATCGCTGCGTTCGATCCGCGTCACAGCTCGCATCGAAGTGTCCGAATTGTCGATTGCACAATCGTCGTTCGCTTGCAGATTCCTCGGCCCGCATGATTCATGACGGTCTGCCGAAAAGTCACTGAGCGGCACTGCGCCAGGCGTACGGAGTCCCAAAACCACGGGCCCGCTCGCGCAGTGCGGTGAGCGGGTGAGGGGCGAGTCCGCAGGACGAAGGTCTGTCGCAGCGACAGATCGGCGATTGCAGCAGAAGCCGTTATGAGTCATGCGGGTGAGGCCCTACGGCCTCCTTGTGCCCGCTTCCGTACCTTCATTCGCAAGGACCGTCCGGCTTGGGCCGGTCCTTTGCCTGTATCCCGCAGACCACCTCCGCGACCTCGATCGAAGGGAATCTCGAATTTGAAGATGAGCCGCACAGATATTCTTGCAAGCTGGCGTCAATTGACCGGACGCCTGAGCGGACAACCGGCGACCATGCCCTATGCCGGTGATGAGCTGCCGTTGCGATCGGAGCTCTTCAGTGCCGAGCAAATGCAACAGCATGGCAAGACCCTCGCGGGGTTGCATGCCGTCAGTGCCGAGCACGAGCCCGACCCGCTGCTCGCTCGACTGGCTGAGAATGAAGCCGTCCTGCTGGATGTGCGGAATCTGGTGGCCGAGGCGGTGAAGGGAAGTCGACGCATCACACCGGCCGGAGAATGGCTGCTCGATAACTTCTACCTGATCGAAGAACAGATTCGCCTGGCCAGGCGGCACCTGCCCAAAGGGTATAGCCGCGAACTGCCCCGGCTGGGCAACGGTCCATCGGCCGGCTTGCCCAGGGTCTACGACATCGCGCTTGAAATCATCTCGCATGGCGACGGACGGGTGGACCCGGAAAGTCTCAGCGGTTTCGTCGCGGCCTATCAGACGGTCACGGCCCTGAAGCTCGGCGAGTTGTGGGCCATCCCTATCATGATTCGCCTCGCATTGATCGAAAACCTGCGACGCGCCGGCGCCCGCATCGCAAGCGACCGAGTGGATCGCAATCGCGCCCACGAATGGGCCGGCCAAATGATGGAGACGGCTGAAAAGGACCCCAAGAGTCTCATCCTGGTGATCGCGGACATGGCGCGGTCCAATCCGCCCATGGTGAGCGCCTTCGTGGCAGAGCTCGCCCGCCGTCTGCAAGGACAGAGCGCGGCGTTGGCCTTACCGCTCACCTGGATCGAACAGCGCCTGTCCGAGTCCGGCCTCACGATTGAGCAACTGGTGCAGTCGGAAACGCAACAACAGGCGATCGATCAAGTCTCCATGAGCAACAGCATCGGCAGTCTCCGGTTCCTGGCGGCGATGGACTGGCGCGAGTTTGTCGAAGCGCAGAGCCTGGTGGAGCAGACGTTCCATGAAGATCCGGCCGGCGTGTACGGGCAGATGGATTTTGCCACTCGTGACCGGTATCGCCATGCCGTGGAGAAACTCGCAAAGAGTAGCCCCCTGTCGGAAGGTGACGTCGCTCGCCAAGCGATCCTGCTCGCGCAGACAGGGGCCGCTGCAGAGGGACCGTACCACCGCACCGCCCACGTCGGCTTCTATCTCATCGACAACGGACAGACGCAATTGGAACAGGCCGTGAGCCTGCGCCGTTCTGCCTTCGACAGGCTCCGGAGATGGACCGGATCCAGCAGCGTACCAATCTATCTCGGCTCCATTCTGTTCCTCACAGCCACATTCACTGGATGTTTCCTGGCTCTCGCCATTGCAGCAGGTTGGAATGGATGGCTGCTTGCCCTGCTGGGATTCGTGTCGGCCTTGGCTGCCAGTCAGCTGGCGGTGACGCTGGTAAACTGGATCGCCACGGCGCTGGTGACCCCGTCCCCCCTCCCGCGAATGGATTTTTCCGATGGCCTTCCCCCGGCGTTACGAACGCTGGTTGTGATTCCCACACTCCTCCAAGATGTCCGGGGTATCGACGACCTCCTTGAGGCCCTCGAGGTCCGATTCCTCGCCAACCGGGGCAGTCATCTACACTTTGCCCTGCTCACGGATTTCCAGGATGCCGACCAAGAGACGGTGGCAGGTGACGATCAGTTGGTGCTGGCGGCCGGAGCAGGCATCGATGCGCTGAACGCCAAATATGCAGGCGAAGATGGCGACACGTTTTTTCTCTTCCATCGCCCGCGTCGCTGGAATGCCCATGAGCGGCTCTGGATGGGATACGAGCGGAAGCGAGGCAAACTGGCGGACTTGAACGGGCTCCTGCGCGGCGGGTCGACGGATCGGTTTTCCACGATCGTCGGACAACCGGACATCCTGTCCACGGTGAAATATGTGATCACGCTCGATACGGATACCCAGTTGCCTCGCGATTCCGCGCGGCAATTCGTGGCCGCCATGGCCCATCCGCTCAATCGTCCGCAGTACGATCCTGCGGCACAGCGCGTGACTGCGGGGTACGGGATTCTGCAACCTCGGGTGGCCGTCAGCCTCCCCGGCGCCAACCGCTCGCGTTACGCCCGGCTCAACGCCGGCGAACCCGGCATCGATCCCTACACACGCGCCGTGTCGGACGTGTATCAGGACCTGTTTGGAGAAGGGTCCTTCATCGGCAAGGGGATCTATGAGGTCGATGCCTTCGAGCAGGCGCTCAGCGATCGCTTCCCGGAGAATCGCATCCTCAGCCACGACTTGCTTGAAGGCTCCTATGCCCGCGCCGGGCTCCTGAGCGATGTGCAGCTCTACGAAGAATATCCTGCCCGCTACAACACGGACGTGGTCCGGCGTTATCGCTGGATCCGCGGAGATTGGCAGATTGCGCGCTGGGCCTTCCCCCGCGTGCCGGGACCGAACGGACGTACCCGCAGCAATCCATTGTCCACCCTGTCGCGTTGGAAAATTTTCGACAACCTGCGACGCAGCCTCGTCCCCGCTACGCTGACCTCCTTATTCGTAGTGGGATGGACTCTGCTTTCCCCTGTCTGGCTCTGGACCCTCGCCACGCTCAGCCTGTTCCTGATCGCGCCGTTACTGGGCGCCGTCGTCGATCTGTGCCGCAAGCCCGAGGATATGCGGATGAGCCAGCACCTCACCGCAACCGCACGGGGCATGACACAACAGCTGACCCAGGCGCTCCTCACGCTCACGTGCCTGCCTTACGAAAGCTTCTACAGCCTGGACGCGATCGTACGGACCGCCGGGCGTGTTTGGTTCAATCGCACGGGCTTATTGGAATGGAACCCGTCAGGCGCAACGGACAGGAGCAGGACGGATCTGATTGGTTCCTACCGATCGATGTGGATTGGTCCGGCCATGGCCCTGATCATCACAATCATTCTGATGCAGACGCGCGCGGAGGCGCTCCTGATTGCGGCGCCGGTTCTCAGCATATGGGCGCTGTCTCCCCTGTTCACCTGGTGGATCAGCAGACCGCTCGCTCGACGCGAGGCCAGACTCACGGCCGACCAGGCAATGTTTCTCCGGAAGATGGCACGCAAGACCTGGGCCTTTTTCGAGACCTATGTCAACCTGGACGATCACTGGCTCCCGCCCGACAATTTTCAGGAACATCCGGCTCCGAAGGTGGCGCATCGAACGTCACCGACGAATATAGGGTTGGCGCTGTTGGCCAATCTCTCCGCCTACGACTTCGGTTACCTGTCGGCAGGACAGCTGATCGAACGCACCGCTCATACCTTCGACAGCATGGCAACCTTGGAGCGGTTTCGAGGCCATTTCTACAATTGGTACGACACCCAGACGTTGAAACCGCTGCTCCCCATGTACATTTCGTCGGTAGACAGTGGAAACCTCGCGGGGCATGTCATGACCCTGCACTCGGGGCTCCTTAGCCTGCCGGAAGACAAGATCCTCGCTGAGCGCACCTTTGAAGGACTCCGCGATACCCTCGCGCTGCTGAGCGAGGCGCTCGAAACTCCGACGTCTCAGGTTGACGCACTTCAGAAAAACCTGGCCGCAGCCTGTGACAACAGGCCGACCACACTCAGGCAAATCCACCACACCTTGACCCTGCTCACCAAACAGGTGGATGAAGTCACCGCCCATCTCGATCCCGCCTCCAACGCGGAGGCGCACCGATGGGCCCATGCTTTCGCGAGACAGTGCCGTGACACGGTCGCCGAGCTGATGATTCTGGCTCCCTGGATCGGTCTTGCCGCCACCGATAAGATCCTCAGTCTGTTTCCAGAATTGGATCAGATCCCCACGCTCCGGACGCTGACCAGACTGGAAGGCGAATGGCTGCCGGCGATTGACACGCGACTTGGACCAGACGCATCCGGCACGGAGCGGACCTGGCTGATCGAACTTCGACGGCACCTGAGCGCGGCCAGCCGACTGGCCGAACAACGCATGGCCTCGCTCGACCGCTTGGCCCGGCAAGCGAATCAATTTGCCCAGATGGAGTACGACTTCCTGTTCGACGACACGCGGTTCCTCCTCTCCATCGGGTACAACGTCGCGGAACGACGACGGGACGCGAGTTACTACGACCTCCTGGCCTCCGAAGCGCGATTGTGCAGCTTCGTGGCGATTGCGCAGGGCCAACTGCCGCAGGAGAGCTGGTTCGCCCTCGGCCGTCTGCTCACGACGACGGGAGGAGAGCCGATTCTCCTGTCCTGGAGCGGATCGATGTTCGAATACCTGATGCCGCTGCTCGTCATGCCGACGTACCAGCAGACGCTGTTGGATCAGACCTACCGCGCAGCGGTGAAGCGACAGATCGAATACGGCCGGGAGCGAGATATTCCCTGGGGTGTCTCGGAATCCGGCTACAACATGGTCGACGCGCAGTTGAACTATCAGTATCGGGCCTTCGGTGTGCCCGGCCTTGGACTGAAGCGAGGCCTGGGCGAGGAATTGGTCATTGCACCCTACGCCACCTCCCTCGCCCTGATGGTCGCGCCGGAAGAGGCTTGTCTGAATCTCCAGCGACTCACCGCCGAAGGCGCCGATGGACCATACGGCTTGTACGAAGCGATCGATTACACGCCCTCGCGTCTTCCCCGCGGACAATCGCGTGTCATCATTCGCTCCTACATGGCCCACCATGTGGGGATGAGTTTCCTCTCCTTGGCCTATCTGCTCCTCGACCGCCCGATGCAGAAGCGCTTCGAAGCCGATCCGCTGTTTCAGGCCAGCACGCTGGTGCTCCAAGAACGGATTCCCAAGGCCACAGCCTTCTATGCCCACAGCACCGAGCTGTCGGATTTGCGCACGACGTCCGGTACGGCAGACACGCCGGTTCGCGTCCTGACGACCGCGAACACTCCGGTGCCGGACGTGCTCCTCCTGTCGAACGGTCGATACCACGTGATGGTGACGAACGCGGGAGGCGGGTCCAGCCGATGGAAGGACCTGGCCGTCACGCGTTGGCGTGAAGACAGCACCTGCGACAACTGGGGGACGTTTTGTTATCTCCGCGACGTAGAGAGCGGGGAATTCTGGTCCACGGCCTATCAGCCGACACTGAAACCGTCCAAGACCTACGAAGTCATCTTTTCCGAAGGGCGCGCCGAGTTTCGTCGCCGCGATCACGAGATCGAGACACATGCCGAAATCGTCGTGTCGCCGGAAGACGACATCGAATTACGGCGGATCCGTCTCACCAACTGTTCCGGCACGAAACGCACGATCGACCTCACCAGTTATGCGGAGGTCGTGCTGGCGCTGCCGGCGGCCGATGCCCTCCATCCGGCCTTCAGCAATCTCTTCGTCCAGACGGAAATCATCCGCGAACGTCAGGCCATTCTCTCCACGCGCCGTGGCCGTTCGCAGGATGAACATGCCCCCTGGGCATTCCACCTCATGGCGGTACGTGGCCCTCACAGCGGGGAGATTTCCTACGAAACGGATCGCCTGCAGTTCATCGGCCGGGGGCGCACCCTCGCCGCTCCGCAGGCTCTGGACCATTCCGGCCCGCTTTCAGGAAGTCAGGGCTCCGTGCTGGACCCCATTGTGTCCATCCGTTGTCCGATCGTCCTCGAACCTGAAGAGTCGGTCACGGTGGATCTGGTGTCGGGCATCGGAGAGACCCGCGACCTGTGCCTGCGCCTGGTCGACAAGTATCAGGACCGGCGTCTCGCCGATCGGGTGTTTGAGCTGGCCTGGACCCATAGCCAGGTCGTGCTGCGTCAGCTCAATACGACCGAAGCGGATGCGCAATTGTATGGCAGACTGGCCGGCTCGATCCTCTATGCGAATGCCTCACTCAGGGCAGAAGCGGCCGTGCTGAGCAAAAACCGCCGCGGACAATCGGGCCTCTGGGGCTATGCGATTTCGGGGGACCTGCCGATCGTACTGCTCCAGATCGGCGACCCGTCCAACATCGATCTGGTCCGTCAAATGGTCCAGGCCCATGCCTATTGGCGACTGAAGGGGCTGGCCGTGGACCTCGTGATTTGGAACGAAGATCACGCCGGCTATCGTCAGGTGTTGCACGATCAAATCATGGGGCTGATCTCGGCCGGAGTCGAGGCCAATGTGATGGATCGACCGGGTGGTATCTTCGTGCGAACGGCGGAACAGATGTCGGTCGAAGACCGCCTGCTGCAGCAATCGGTGGCCCGCGTAATCCTCACCGATCGACGCGGAACGCTGGCGGACCAGATTACACGCCTCGCCTCCCCCGCGGCCCCGGCCTACCGCTTCAAACCGACGCGTACCCATCGCGCCGATCCGCCGGCCACCATCGAGCCCCGAACGGATCTGCTGTTCTATAACGGTCTCGGCGGGTTTTCTTCCGATGGCCGCGAGTACGTCATCACCACGACAGCCGAACAGGTAACGCCTGCCCCCTGGGTCAATGTGCTGACGAACCCGAATTTCGGCACCGTCGTCTCAGAGAACGGCCTCGCTTACACCTGGAGCGAAAACGCGCATGAGTTCCGTCTCACACCCTGGCACAACGATCCGGTGACCGATTCGAGCGGAGAAGCCTTCTATCTCCGCGATGAGGAGAGCGGCCACGTCTGGTCGCCGATGCCGATGCCTTGCAGGGGTACGAGCCCCTATGTCAGTCGGCATGGATTCGGGTACAGCTGCTTTGAGCATACGGAAGGCGGCATTCGCTCCGAGGTCTGGGTGTATGTAGCGTTGGATGCCTCCGTAAAATTTACGGTGATGAAGCTGCGCAACGAATCGGGCCGACCACGACGCCTGTCGGCGACCGGCTATGTGGAATGGGTGCTGGGTGATCTGCGGCCCAAATCGGTCATGCATGTGATCAGTGAAATAGACCCGGCCACCGGGGCGCTGTTCGCGCGAAATCCCTACAACACGGATTTCCCCGGGCGGATTGCTTTCTTTGATGTGGACGAGGGCACTCGAAGCATGACCGGCGATCGAACCGAATTTCTCGGACGGAACGGCACCCTGCGCAATCCTGCGTCGATGAGTCGGTCACGACTGTCCGGGAAAGTGGGGGCCGCTCTGGATCCGTGTGGCGCGATTCAGTTGCCCTTCGACCTCGCCGTCGGTCAAGAGCGCGACTGTACCTTCCGGTTGGGAGTTGGAAAAGATACTGAGGATGCCCGTCAGCTCGTTCGTCGCTTCAGAGGGGCGACGGCACGCCGTGCGGCGCTGGAAACCGTTTGGCATCATTGGACACATACGTTGGGAGCGGTCCATGTGGAGACCCCCGATCAGTCGCTCAATGTGCTTGCCAATGGCTGGCTGCTGTATCAAACGATCGCCTGCCGTCTTTGGGCGCGCAGCGGCTACTATCAATCGGGAGGCGCGTTTGGATTCCGCGATCAGTTGCAAGACGTGATGGCCTTGGTCCACGCGAAACCGCATCTCGCGAGAGAACAGCTACTGCTGTGCGCCGGCCGTCAGTTCAAGGAAGGAGACGTGCAGCATTGGTGGCATCCACCATCAAACCGGGGCGTGCGCACGCGCTGCTCCGATGACTTTCTCTGGCTTCCCTATGTCACCAGTCGCTACGTGATGACAACCGGGGACACCGGCGTGCTGGACACCCCGATCCAGTTCATCGAAGGTCGCCCGATCAATGCCGACGAAGATTCCTACTACGATCTTCCCGGCCGGTCGGAGCAATCAGGCAGTCTCTACGACCACTGTGTCCGGGCCATCCTGAAGGGGCTCACGAAGGGTGTACACGGTCTGCCGCTCATCGGTTCAGGTGATTGGAACGACGGGATGAATATGGTCGGCGATCGCGGCCAGGGAGAAAGCATCTGGCTGGGATTCTTCCTCTATGACGTCCTCATGCGGTTTGCTGAGGTGGCGGACACCAAAGGTGACGCGACGTTCGCGGAGCGCTGCCGGACGGAAGCCGCGCAGTTGCAACACCGGATCGAACAGCAGGGCTGGGACGGAGAGTGGTACCGTCGCGCCTACTTCGACGACGGCACACCGCTCGGATCGGCCACCAATGACGAATGCCAGATCGATTCCATCCCCCAAAGCTGGTCTGTCCTGTCGGGCGCGGGAGATTCGGCCCGTTCACGATCGGGCATGGAGGAAGTCTATCGACGGCTGGTTCGGCGAGACGATGCCCTCGTCCAACTGCTGGACCCGCCGTTCGACAAGTCCGCATTGAATCCCGGCTACATCAAGGGCTACGTGCCGGGAGTCAGAGAGAATGGAGGACAGTACACCCATGGCGCGCTCTGGGCCACCATGGCCTTTGCCGCACTGGGCGACCGCGAACGCGCCTGGGAACTGTTTCGCATGATCAACCCGGTGAACCATGCCCAGTCACCCGGGGATATCAACCGGTATAAAGTCGAACCCTACGTGGTAGCGGCAGATGTCTATGCGGTCCCACCCCACACAGGCCGTGGCGGGTGGACCTGGTACACCGGCTCGGCCGGATGGATGTACCGGCTGATCGTCGAGTCACTCTTGGGGGTGAGACTGGAGCACAACCGGTTACGGTTCGTTCCTTGCCTGCCTCTGGATTGGAAGACCTTCAAGGTCCACTACCGATTCAGGGAGACCATGTATCACATCACGGTGCGGCAATCAGGCACGGAGCACCAGGCGATGTCGGTCACGGTCGATGGTATTCAGCAGGCCGACCAAGCGATTCGACTTGTGGATGATCGTCGAGAACATTCAGCTGAGGTGACCATCCCATCCGCGTGAGAGAACTGAGCGCGTTGGCATACCGGGACGCTCTGGTGGCTGGTGGCTCCCGAGGTTTCCCTTTCGTCCGTCGTTCGTGAAGCGTATCTCGGTGGGAATAAGAGCGTATGGCTGATGGCTTATAGCTGGTAGTAAAGACGCCCACTCTCTATTTCGGATCATACGCTATGAGCTATACGCCATAGGCTCTTTTCTGCGGACGAGAGACGCTTCACCGGTGTAGAGAGCGCCATCGGCAAACTTTTTCAGCATCCTACGAGCGGACAACCATGGTAGGATGCGCCCCATGCTGATCGATACCCATACCCATCTCGACGATGCGCGCTACGAGTCCGACCGCGAGGCCATGCTCGCCCGTGCGCGAGCGGCCGGCGTGGAATCGATGATCACCATCGGCTGCGACCTTGCCACCAGCCGATCGGCGGTCACCCTCGCCAACCAGTACCCCTTCGTCTACGCGTCGATCGGCGTCCACCCCCACGAAGTCAAACACATCGAGGACGGTTGGTACGATGAGTTCCGGCGGCTGGCGCGTGATAAGAAGGTGGTGGCCTACGGCGAGATCGGTCTCGATTACCATTACAACCACTCGGATCCGGAATTACAGCGGACGCGCTTTCGTGAGCAAATTCAGCTGGCACGTGAGTTAAAGCTCCCGGTCATCATCCACACCAGGGAAGCGCAGGACGATACCATTCGCATTCTGAAGGAAGAGCGAGCCTCAGAAATCGGCGGGGTGTTTCACTGTTTTTCAGGAGATGCCTGGCTGGCGAAGGATGCGATCGAGCTGGGATTTTATCTGTCATTCTCCGGCATCCTGACCTTTCAGAATGCCACCATGTTGCGCGAGATTGCCAAGACGGTCCCGGCGGATCGGCTGCTCATTGAAACCGATTGCCCCTACCTCACGCCGGTCCCGCATCGCGGCAAGCGCAACGAACCGGCCTTTGTGAGGCATGTGGCCGAACTGCTGGCGACGATCACCGCCGACAACGTCCCCTCGACCGCTGAAGACGTGGCCCGCCGTACCAGCGAGAACGCCCGCCGCCTGTTCAAAATTCCCTAAGTTGATGGTTTCGTTTACGTTGTGACTTCGGCAGCTTGCGGGGATTCCCGCCCTTGTCTTTGGATCGCTTCACGCGATCGAGATCGCCGCGATCCAGTTCTTTAAAGGCGACGGTCGACAGGCTGGACGATCGATCCTGCAACTTGGCGCGAAACTCCGCCGCCCCGATGACGAACGCGCCGGCCGCCCTGGCCGAATTGACCACTTCATGATCCGAGGACACCACCGCGCAGTCCCTGCCGTACAGACGGGCGAGACGTTGAATGACCTGGTCGGCGCGTTCGCCTCGTTTTGAATAGACGACTTCGACGCCGGATTGAAATTCACGATGTTCCGCGCCCAGCCCGCCCTGCCAGCCGTCGAAGACCACAGTAATCGCATGGCCTTTTCTCTGACGGTACCCGGCCAGGTTCTTCAGGAGCGTCTCGCGCGCCGCCTCAAGGCGTCCGGAACCAGCCGGGGGGGCCATTCCGGCGCTGCCCACAAGGTTATACCCATCGACAAGAAGATGTGTTGCCATCTACAATTAAATGGTTTGAGGCCTTTTGTTGACATTACCATAAACATCTGAGAAAAGGCCTAGAGGGTATCCTATCGAGAGGAGTTCCGGTTCGTGTTCCATGTCGCCTCCTTGATCCGTCACCTCCTGACGCTCGCGTTCGCCTGCGTCCTGTTCAGCGCGGGGATCTCATCGGGTGGCGAGATCCAAACCGAACCCTCCTGGCCGACGGGTTCCCAGGTTGCCGCTGAAGAGCCCTCCCCCCGTTTCCTCCTGGTCAAGCAAGAGCGGGCCGGGGCATCACGTTACCCGATCATCGTCCGCGACCTTCGCACCTGGTCCACCGCCGATGGCACACGCCTCGTACTCGACCTGAATCACAAGACGTCCTTCTCCGAAACTCATTTGCGCAACCCCGACCGGGTGCTCATTGAGGTGAACAACGCAATCCTCGGAAAATCCTCACGGCAGCGCGTCTCGGGCGGGACGATTCCGCAATCGTTTCAAATAGCCCAAAGCCGCCCGCGCGTGGTGAGCATCACGTTGACGCGTAACCAGAATTCCCGTTACAAGGTGTTCTCGCTCGATAATCCTGACCGCCTCGTCATCGATATTACGCAGCGTCCCAAAGATCAGATCCGGCAGATCGGCGAGACCTCGGCGACATCGCCACAGGCCCCGGCCGTCCCCTTGCCGACTCCGCCGGCGATTCCAAGCCCCACCGTTACGGAACCGGCTCGCCCGCTTGCGCCCAAGCCGGCAAGCCCGGTCCAGACGATCGTCATTGACCCCGGGCATGGAGGCAAAGATCCCGGCACAATCGGACAGCACGGGACGACGGAAAAAGAGGTGACCTTAAAGGTCGGCCTGCTGCTGAAATCCTTGCTCAGTACCGTGCCGAATACACGCGTCCTGATGACCCGCGAACGCGACGCCTTTATCGAGTTGGAGGACCGGGCCAAATTTGCGAACGGCAAGGACGCGGATCTGTTCATCTCGATCCACGTCAATTCACACCCGCACAAGGGCGTCCGTGGTCTGGAAATCTACCATTTCGGCGAAGCGAAGGATCAGCGCGCCCTGGAAGTGGCCGCGCGAGAAAACGGCACGCCGTTGAACAATACCGGAGTGGGCTGGGAATACATCGTCGCCGACCTCCTGACATCCAAGAAAATCGAACACTCCCAAGAACTCGCCTGGACGGCCAAGCAGGCGATGGTCACAAATCTCAACGGTCGTTACAGCACGATCGATCACGGGGTGAAGACCGCGCCATTTTACGTGCTCCGCTTCACCACCATGCCCAGCATTCTCGCCGAGATCGCCTTCATGTCGAATCCCGCCGAAGAAGAGCAGATGCGGTCACAGCCCTTCCTGGCGCACATTGCGGAGTCGATTTTCGAAGGGGTCAAGACCTACCTCCACACCAATCCCCCCAGATGACAGGCGCCTTCCCGTTGGGCTAGAGTTCCTTCTTTTCCTTCCAGAGTATGACCACATTTAAACTCGTCCTCGAGTACGATGGCACACAGTACGCTGGGTGGCAGCGCCAGCTGAACGTGCCGACCATCCAGGCAACGGTCGAAGATGCCCTCGCAGCAATCGCCCAAACCAGGCTCACGCTCGTCGGAGCGGGCCGGACCGATGCCGGGGTTCATGCCTTCGGACAGGTCGCCAGCTTCAGGACCGATCGCAGGCTCTCCCAACGCGAGTGGCTTCGCGCGTTGAACGCTCACCTCCCCGCCGATATCAGCGCCATCTCGGTCGAAGCCGTGCCGGATCATTTTCATGCGCGCTACTCAGCGAAAGGGAAGCTGTACGAGTATCATCTGATGAATCGGCCTGAGCGAGCGCCCCTGCTCCGGGAACGAGCCTGGATGCTCTATAAACCTCTCGACTTCGCAGCCATGACGGAAGCTGCCGCCTGCCTGACCGGCTTGCACGATTTCTCCTCATTCGAAACAGCGCCGACCGACAACGAGAATCCCCAGTGCCGGTTGCAGCAGGCGGATCTGCGCCGCCAGGGAGATCTCATCATTCTCTCCTTCTATGCCGACCGGTTTCTCAAGCAGATGGTCCGTGCCATGGTGGGAACCCTGGTGGAAGTGGGGCAGGGCAAGCGCACCGCCCCCGACATGCGCACCGTGCTTGCCGCGCGGGCGAGGGCCGCGGCCGGGAGAACTGCCCCCGCTCACGGGCTCTATCTCGTCCGAGTTGACTATACCGATGGGAGCATCCCCTCTCTCCCTTAAGGAACTCCCCCGCGAGACAGGTCGGGTGCCGTTTGTTATAGTTCCGCACACAACCCACGTTCACCTTGAAAGGAGCCCGCCATGAAACTGCTCTGTACGACCTTGTCCGTTCTCATGTTGGCAGCCGTACTCGCCACGCCGCAGCTCAGCTACGCCGGCGCACAGCAGAACAAAATGAAAACCTGCAATGCCGATGCAAATGCCAAGGGACTCACCGGGGAGGGCAAGGGTGACGCGCGAAAAGCATTTATGAAGGAATGTCTCTCCGCTAAACCGGAGAAAGCCGCTGCCGGTGCCTCACAACAGAACAAGATGACGACCTGTAACAAGGATGCCAAAGCCAAGAAACTGGCCGGCGACGAGCGCAAGAAGTTTATGAAGGAGTGCCTGTCCAACTAGTCGTAGCGCCCTGGCGCGACCGCACGGCCGCGCCGGGGCTCGACAGCCCGCCGGTCATTCACCTGCACTGTCTACCACAGGCCTACGTTACGTATCTCAACACAACGGGAATAGATGGGTTCGTCAGCGGAGGAGTGAGGGGATGCTACCGGAGGCTGTTGGGGTCTCGATTTTCGAGCTTCTTTCGCAACTCGATCAGTTCCAGTTCGAGCGCGGCAAATCGATCGGCGGTCGGATCCGGCATATTGGTATGGTCCATGGTCGCATCGGGGAGCCGCTCCCCTTGCGACTTGATGATCCTGGCCGGCACCCCGATCACCGTCGAATTGGGGGGAACCGACTTCAAGACGACGGAATTCGCGCCGATTTTCACGTTGTCGCCGATCGTAATCCCGCCGAGGATCTTCGCCCCCGCCCCGACGACCACATGGCTGCCGAGCGTGGGATGGCGCTTGCCGCGCTCCTTCCCCGTTCCACCAAGCGTCACGCCCTGAAACAGGGTGACGTTGTCTCCGACCTCAGCCGTTTCTCCGATCACCACACCCATGCCGTGATCGATAAAAAATCGCTCACCGATCTTGGCGGAAGGATGGATCTCGATTCCCGTCAACCAGCGGGCCAATTGGGAAATCGCGCGGGGCAGGAACGGCACACGATGCCCCTTCAACCAATGTGCGAGCCGATAGGCCAACAGAGCGTGAAATCCCGCATAAGTCGCAATGACTTCGAGCCTGCTGGTGGCGGCAGGATCCCGGTCAAAAATCGCTTGGAGGTCCTGAGAGATAGTCTTGAACATAGGTGGTACCAGACTCGTGAGCGCACCAGCGAATAGGCTCTAGCCTCGCTCGATCAGACAGACCGCCTGCGCCGCAATCGCTTCTTCACGCCCTACCGCATCCAATCCTTCGCCGCTTTTCACTTTTACATTCACCAGATCGGGATCCACTTCAAGCACCCCGGCAATAATCTTCTGCATGGCGGCCAGATGCGGGCTCAACCGGGGCGCCTGTGCAATGATCGTGCTGTCCACATTGGCCAGACGATAGCCCTTGGCGCGCAGCTTCTGAACGACGTCTTCGAGTAACTTGAGACTCGAAATATTCTTGAACCGCTGATCCGAGCTCGGATAGTGACGCCCGAGATCTCCTTCTCCCATCGCCCCGAGCAACGCATCGCAAATGGCATGAACTAACGCATCGGAATCGGAATGCCCTTGCAGCCCCTTGTGGTGCGGAATTTCGAGTCCACCCAGAATTAATTTTCGTCCCGCCACCATCGGATGAATATCCCATCCACATCCCACGCGTACAGCCGTCATTCCGCACTCCTTGCCGCCGTTCGTGAGCTGAGAATCGCTTCTCCGATCACGAGATCTTCCGGCCTCGTCACCTTGATATTTTCTCCGCTCCCCTCGACCACCACGACCGGTTTTCCGATCAATTCCACGAGGTGCGCGTCATCCGTCGCCTGCACACCGGCCAAGAAGGCCTTGTGATGCCCCTCTTCCAACCAGTCACGACGAAACGCCTGCGGCGTCTGGGCCAACCAGAGAGGGCGGCGATCGACGGTCCGTTCGATCACCCCGCCGGCCCCCACATACTTCACCGTGTCGCGCATCGGCAGCGCGATGATGGCCGCCCCATGCTCGACAGCCGCAGCCACGACTCTGCGGATCATGTCCTCGGTGAGAAACGGCCGCACCGCGTCATGAACCAGGACCATCTCGGCCTCCTGACTCACCTCGGCCAGGGCATGACGCACGGAATCCTGCCGCTGCGCTCCCCCCGGTACAACCTTGGTCACCTTGCTGAACTCACCCGTCGCCACGATATGATCTAGGCAATACTGACGTTCCGACTGGGGCACAGCCAGAATGATCTCGTGAATGAGCGGGGAAGCTTGGAGCACAAGGAGGGACTGCGCGAGAATCGGCCGCCCCCCTAACGCAAGAAACTGCTTGGGGATACGGCCGCCCATGCGAAGCCCACGACCGGCGGCCGGAACCAGGGCCACCGTGCGCGGCCCTGCCAGCGACGGCTTCGCGTTACGAGCGGACACCGGCACACTCACGTGAGCAGCAAGGGGACAAGGCCAAACCTAGGCAATCGTGGGAGCTCGATGCGCCTCCCCGGAGGACGGAGGATTCCATTGGGCCACCGCTCTTCCGTCTCGCCAAACTACCCACGCGCAACCTGATACTCTTCGCGCTCGGACTCTTCCTTCAAACGGGTGAAGATCATGCGCCCCGCCGTCGTCTGAAGCACACTGGTCACAGTCACATCCACATTACGGCCGATACAACGTCGAGCATTGTCCACGACAATCATCGTGCCGTCATCCAGGTATGCGACGCCCTGGCCCGCCTCTTTGCCTTCCTTCAAGACGAAGACCCGAATGGTTTCACCGGGCAACACGACCGGACGCAGCGCATTACAGAGCTCATTGATGTTCAACACTCGCACGCCCTGCAATTCGGCGACTTTGTTCAGGTTCAAGTCATTCGTGACGATGCGCCCCCCGACTTTCTTCGCCAGAACCACGAGCTTGGCATCCACTTCCTTCACATGGGGGAAATCTTCGTCGATGATCCGGACATCGATGCCCGACATTTTCTGAATCTTGTTGAGAATATCCAACCCGCGACGCCCGCGCGCCCTTTTCAAAGAATCCGACGAGTCTGCGATGTGCTGTAATTCATTCAAGATAAAGTGGGGAACCAGAAACGGCCCTTCCAGAAACCCTGTCTCACAGAGGTCGGCAACCCGGCCGTCGATGATGACGCTCGTATCCAATACTTTAAGGCTGGCATGGGAAGCCCCGGCTGCCGTCGGCCCCTGGTCCAGACCGGGGAACTGTTCGTTGCCGAACCGCGCGCCCATGGCCAACCCCAGATAGGGCAACCCTAAAAGAAACACCAACCCGCCGATATGAAACAGGAAGGTCTCCACATCGAAGACCGCACTCCCGACCCACTCCACCAAACCCGTCAGAATAAGACCACCGGCGAGCCCCACGGCACCGCCGACAATAATGCCGAATGAAAGCCTGCGGAGCGCATACTCGCCGGCCAGGATGAGCCCACCGGCCACCCCTCCCATTCCCAATCCCATCAACAAAAACTCGCGACTTGGATCCTGGGCCCGAAGAAACAGGGCCATGCCGGCAAGAGCGCTGAGAAGAACAAATATGGCCCGTGTTACCATACTGTTTGCCTCCTCTCTGTGACCAACCCCGAACGAACGATTCGGTGCGATCACGGCCTCAGCGTCAGATAAATGGCTCGCCCCTGCCGTCTCAACAGGAGCAAGACCGCCTGGTCTTTCGGCAAATTCGCGGCGACATGTTCATACGCCTTTAACGTCCCCACGGCTTTGCGATTCACCTCCAGTACGAGATCCCCTTCACGCACACCGGCTTCTTCCGCGGGACTCCCCGGTTTAACCCGCACCACCACCACCCCGTGATCGCTCGACTTCAAGCCATACCGGCCGGCCAGTTCGGTGTTCAACTCCCGCACCTCGACGTCCGAGAGTAAGCCGGCGGGAGCCACCGATTCTCCGCCCTCTTCAACCCCGGCTTGTGCCAGATTCTTCGGCTGCTCAGCAATCGTGAGTTCGATGGACTTGGGCTTCTTTTCGCGGATGAGCTTGACCGTCACCTTCTTCCCCACTACCGTCTGAGCCACGGCATTCCGCAAGTGAGCCGGAGAATCCATCGGTTTCCCATCGTATTCGACGATCACATCGCCGCGCTCAAAACCTGCCTTCTTCGCCGGACTGTCGTCCATGATGTCGCTGACGAGGACACCCTTCACGTCTTTCGGCACGCCGAACTGCGAAGATAATTCTGGCGTCAACTCCTGGATCGAGACACCCAACCAGCCGCGCACGACTTTGCCATGCTGGACCAGCTGCTCCATGATGGAATGAGCCATGTTGCTCGGAACGGCAAAGCCGATTCCCATGTTCCCGCCGCTCTGGCTATAGATCGCTGTATTGATACCGACCAGTTCACCGCGCACATTCACCAGAGCGCCGCCGGAGTTCCCCGGGTTGATCGCCGCATCGGTCTGAATGAAGTCTTCATATTCGGCGATGCCGGCCGCGCGACCAAGGGCGCTGACGATCCCCAGCGTCACCGTCTGCGTCAACCCGAACGGATTGCCCACTGCCAGCACAAACTCACCCACCTCCAGCTTGTCGGAATCGGCCCAGGCGACGGTCGGCAATCCACCGGCCTCGATCTTCAGCACGGCAACGTCGGTCTTGGCATCCGTGCCGACCAGCTTGGCCTTGAACTCACGCTTGTCGGAGAGGAAGACCTTGATCTCGTCAGCCTTGCTCACCACATGATTGTTGGTGATTATGAGACCGTTCGGATCGACGATGACGCCAGACCCCAACCCTCGTTCCTTGCGTTCCTTCGGCGCCTCGAACCGCTTCATCCATTCTTCGCCGAAAAATCGTCTAAAAAATGGATCCTCAAACGGGGTGCCCTTCCCCTCCTCGCTGGATCCATTCCGTGTCGCAAAAATGTTCACGACGGCCGGCTTCACGACTTTAGCGACATCGACGAAACTCTGCCCACCCGCGCCGGGCAGCGTGGGCTGCACCGCCGTGGAGACCGGGGTTGCGACCGGAGGAGGAACCGATTCCGGAACCGCATGTCCGGTCGGCAACCAGCCGAGATCGGAGGTCAGAATGACCCCGATCAATACCCCCGCGATCAAGAGCAGTGCGGGAAATATCCAGGACCGCCTCGGAGGCTGCTGCTCCGTTGGGATCTGAAAGTCGTTCATTGTGATCCGTGCGGACGGAGGCGCCGGTTAGGGCTTCTCTCCCGCATACAGTCCCATGATGGTGTTCAAGAACTTGACGGCCTCGGCTTTGGGACGTTGGAAGGAATTCCGGCCGATGATGGAACCGAATCCCCCGCCATCACGAATTGCACGGACTTCCTCGAACACCGTCTTTTCGTCGCTCTTCGCGCCGCCGGAGAAGATGACGATCCGGCGCCCGTCGAACGAACTTTGCACGATATGTTTGACCCGTTCCGCCAAGGTCGAGATCGGCACCTTTTCAGCTTCATAGACCTTCTTGGCAGCCGCCTGCTCCAGATGGGCCGTGGGCAATTTGACCTTGATGATATGGGCGCCCAACTGCGCCGCAATCTGGGCGGCATAAGCCACGACGTCCAACGCCGTCTCGCCTTCCTTGCTCAATCCTGACCCGCGCGGGTACGACCAGACCACGACGGCCAGCCCGCAACTCTTGGCTTCTTCCGCAATCGCGCGCAACTGTTCATACATCGCATTGCAGTGGGACGAGCCCGGATAAATCGTGAATCCCACCGCCGAACAACCCAATCGCAAGGCATCTCGCACGCTGCCCGTCACAGACGGCATCGGATCCTTCTCGTCATGGAGCGTATCGTGGCTGTTGAGCTTGAGGATGAGTGGTATTTGCCCGGCGAAATAGCCGGCACCGGCCTCGATGAATCCGAGTGGAGCCGCGTAGGCGTTGCACCCGGCATCGAGCCCCAGCTGGAAATGGTAATGCGGATTATAGCCGCCGGCATTGGGCGCAAAACTTCTGGCCGGACCATGTTCGAACCCCTGATCCACCGGCAGGATCACCAATTTCCCCGTGCCCGCCAGCTTGCCGTGATTCAGCAGCCGCGCAATGTTCGTCTTCGTTCCGGCATTGTCACTCTCGTACCAGCTCAGAATTTCTTGAACCCGATTGCTCATAATCATCCTCCCAACAAACCTCAGTCACATGAGTCGTTACGCACGTCCTTGAATATAGGCTTCCGCCTGAGCGACATCCTCGGCACTCCCGATGATCAATGGCACCCTCTGATGGAGGGCTTTCGGTTCAACGTCGAGAATGCGCATCGTCCCCGTCGTCGCTTTTCCTCCAGCCTGTTCCACGACCATCGCAAGCGGATTTCCCTCATACATCAATCGCAGTTTTCCTTCCGGCTTGGCAGTCTCACCCGGATACAAATAGATGCCGCCACCCAGGAGTATGCGATGAACATCCGCGACCAGACACCCGCTATATCGTCCGCTATAGGGACGCCCGGTCGCCTTGTCCTGCACTTTCAGCGAATCGAGATATTTCTGTGTACCGGCAGGCCAACGATGGTAGTTGCCCTCATTGACCGAATAGACCTTGCCCCTTGAGGGAATTCGAATGTTCTCGTTGGACAGAAGATATTCACCGATGGACGGCTCAAGGGTGAAGCCATGCACGCCCTGGCCGACCGTAAACACGAGCATGGTGCTCGCCCCATACAACACGTACCCTGCGGCGATTTGCTCGGTCCCCCGTTGAAGCAACTCGTCCTCCACAGACTGTCGCTGCCCCAGCTGCGATCTGCGGATGGAGAAAATGGCTCCCAATGGCATATTGACATCGGTATTGGAGGATCCGTCCAGGGGATCGACCAAGAGCATGTACTTGGCTCCTTCATGAACCATTTTCAGAGGTTTTTCCATCTCTTCAGACGCCAAGACACACACCAGACCGCTGTGCTCGAACACGCGAACAAAGGTATCATTGGCAATCTGATCGAGCTTCTTGACCACCTCACCTTGAATATTGGTCTCCCCGGTGGTGCCAAGGATCTTGTTCAATCCGGCTCTGCGTAAGTCATGCGCAATCATTTTTCCGACGAGGCCGATTTGGGTCAGCAGGACAGAGAATTCTCCGGTCGCTTCGGGATGCGCGGCCTGTTGCTCGATAATAAAGCGGCTCAATGTAATGGGAAATTTCGCCATGCTCAGGGTTCCTCGTGAACTGAACGACGACCGGTCGAAATGAAGAGGGCTTCGGACAGAGCCGAAGCCCTCCCCACGAACTCGGCGTGATTATAGCGGTTTCCGTCCGGACGAGCAAACCAAGGCAGGCAGGTTACGGTTGTGAGGTCGGTCGGTACCCGTCGGTCAATTCGGCCACAATCGACCCTACCACGACCTTGGCCTTCATTCTGACGGGCACCCGATGCTCATCGTTCGTGAACCAGACGCGAATATTGCCCTCGTTCAGGAAAATGCCCTGAAACGGCATGATGACCACCACCCGGGCCGTCTGCCGCTTTCCCCACGCCCCCTCCACTGTTTCAAGGGCTTCGACCCGCACGTCCATCTTGTAGTTCTTCTTGTCGTGATGCACCGTCATTGCCAGCGAGGCCCCCGGCACGAAGGGCAGCACCTTGCGCACATAATACAGGCACGACATGGCGTCCTGCGCATCGGAAGGGATCGGCAATTCGTCGCTTTTCCCGTCTTTGACGGCAGTAACCAGCCCTTCGGTATGCCGGAACGTATAGTCGAAATCGTTGAACCGCTTGCCCTCCCTCCTGGCAAACGTCATGTGCCGGGGCAGGAAGGATTCGCGATCGACCACGGATACCCCGCGGTTATCGACGGGATAAAACTTGGTAACGGTCGGGCTCGATCGAGCCGTCATGGCAAAAGTGAGCTGCGGCCGGGGCCCCTCGACCGGGCCCTCCTGAACGATCATGGTCGCGATTCCCGCGCGCATGCCCAACCAGGTCACGTCGTAGGACAATCGCTCGCCGTTTGCAAAGGGCAACGCGGCAGGAGTGAGGATCTGCCCGTCCGGTGTTGCATAAGAGAGCAACGGGGCAGAGGCAACGACTGTCGCCAGGATCGTGACGGCCAGGAACAGGCTGAGACGGAGGGAGGCAGAATAGCGGGACACGCTACGTCGACAGCACACGTCGTGCCTGCGCGAGCTCGGTTTCAATCGTCGCGCGAATCACATCCAGCCGGGCCGGCGACGGGGCCTCAAAGCGGAGCACCAACGCAGGCTGGGTATTGGAGGCTCGAATCAAGCCCCACCCGTCTTCGAAAATCGCGCGCACCCCGTCGATCGTCACCAACTCGCGCATGCGAAGATTCGACGCACCGACGGGCTGGCCCTCAGCGAGATAGGCGGCCAATTGCGTGCGCACCTGATCGACCAGTTGAAACTTCAGCGTATCCGGGCAGTCGACCCGGATCTCCGGCGTCACCGTGGTCTGGGGAAGGTCGGCGACCAAACTGGAGAGCGACCGCTTGGTCTTGGCCAGAATCTCAACCAACCGGCAGGACGCATAGATCGCATCATCGAAACCGAAATACCGATCGGCAAAAAACATATGGCCCGACATTTCACCGGCCAGGACCGCGGACTCGGCTTTCAGCTTGGCCTTCATCAGGGAATGACCGGTCTTCCACATGATCGGACGCCCGCCCTTGGCGGCAATATCGTCGTACAGGCATTGCGAAGCCTTGACCTCGGAGATAAAGGTGGTGCCCGGGCGTTGGGTCAGGATATCCCGCGCATAGACAATCATGAGGCGATCACCCCAGAGAATCTCTCCCCGCTCGTCGATCGCACCGATCCGATCGGCATCGCCGTCGTATCCGATGCCGACATCCGCCTTTTTCTCCCGCACCGTCGCGATCAGATCCTGCAGATTTTCCACGACGGTGGGGTCAGGATGGTGATTGGGAAACCGCCCGTCCAACTCGTCATAGAGGCCAGTCACGCGACACCCCATCTGCTCAAGGGCCTGCTTGGCCACCAACGAAGCCGCGCCATTACCGCAATCGATCACGACATGGAGATGGTCCGCCCGCACGCCGGAAAAATTCGTTTTGAGATGCTCCAAGTAGTCCGGGATGATGGGATGAGAGGAGAGTCGTCCTGAACCGGTGGTAACTTGACCGGCCTCCATGACCCGCCGCAATCGCTGAATCTCCTCTCCGTGAATCGCTTCTTTCCCGATGCAGATCTTAAAGCCGTTGTATTCAGCGGCATTGTGGCTGCCGGTGATCATGATGCCGCCGTCCACCGGCAAGGTGAACAATGAGAAGTACAGGAGCGGCGAGGCGCACAGCCCCAAGTCGACCACATCCAGGCCGCCTGCCAGCAGGCCACGCAGCAGGGCCTGCTGCAAGCCGGGCGAACTCAATCGCCCGTCCCGGCCGAGGCTGATTCGCGAGGCGCCCTGTTCCCGTGCCATGGTGGCGTAGGCACGCCCCACCTGCTCGGCGATGGCTTCCGTGAGTTCTTCTCCGACAACGCCCCTCAAATCATATTCACGAAACAGTGCCATGCATTACTCCGAGTCCGAGGTTCGATGTGGTGATCTGACGATTCTTCACGGCACGTACGTCACCAATTTTCCAGTCACCCGTCACCGTACGGAGGTTCGGCCGTAGGCGTCCTGAAAACGCACGATGTCATCCTCCCCGAGGTAGGGGCCGTTCTGAACTTCGATGATATGCAACGTCTCCGAACCGAGATTTTCAAGGCGATGAGGCGTCTCGACCGGGATGGCCGTGCTCTGCCCCACCCGCAGATCCAGGAGCTCTTCGCCTCTCGTGACCCGCGCAGTCCCGGCGATGACGACCCAGTGCTCACTGCGCTTATGATGGAGTTGCAGCGACAGACGCCCTCCGGGATTCACCGTCACCCGCTTGACCTTGTACCCAGGGCCTTCTTCCAAGACCGTGTAGGATCCCCACGGACGAAACACGGTCAAGTGCTCCAAGTGTTCAGGAGCTCCCTGCTGTTTAAGGATCTCAACCATCTGCTTCACATCTTGTGAGCGCGACTTCGGACAGATCAACGTCGCATCCGGCGTATCGACCACCACCATGTCGGAAAGCCCGATGGTCGCGACGACCCGGCGATCGGCGTACAGCACGGAATTGGTGCTGTCCATATCGATGACGCGCCCGCTGACGACGTTCCCGGACTTGTCGCGTGGCGCGACCTCTTCGAGGCTGCTCCAATTGCCCACGTCCGACCATCCGAATCCGACGGGAATCATCGCTGCATTGGCCGACTGTTCCATGACCCCGTTATCGATCGACACCGAGGGCACTTTCTTATAGGCTGCCTCGACCAGCCCCGGCTCAGCACCCGAGGCCATAAGCGCATGGACCCGCTGAATCGCCTTGGCCAGTTGCGGCTGGTGCTGCTGAATTTCTTCGAGAATAGTGGCGGCCTTCCAGAGAAACATCCCGCTGTTCCAATAGAAGTGACCGTTTTTTAAGTATTGCGCCGCCTTGGTCCGGTTCGGCTTCTCGACAAATCTTGCGACCGGATGACCCGTCAGCCGCCCCTTCTTGGCCAGAGACTTCCGTCGGTTGGGCTGTATATACCCATACCCCGTTTCAGGTCTGGTCGGCTTGATCCCGAACGTCACCAAATGTCCCTGTTCGGCCAGTTGCACACCCAGCGCCACCGCCGCCTTGAACGCCTTCTCACCGGTCACGACATGATCCGCAGGCAAGACCAGCATCATCGCATGAGGATCGCGCAGCAGAAGCTCGGCAGCCACCAGCGCAATGGCGGGGGCCGTATTGCGACCGACCGGCTCGACCACGTAGTTATCTTTCAACGCGGATTTCCACTCTCCCAATTGCACCCGAATCGAATCCGCCTGGCCCGGATTGGTCGAGATGATGACCTGCTCGGGCTTCGCGCAGGAGAGGACGCGTCGCATCGTCTGCTGAATGAGCGTCTCGTCGCCGATGATCCGTAGCAATTGCTTCGGATAGAGATGGCGGCTTAGCGGCCAGAACCGCGTCCCGCTGCCGCCGGCCAGAATAACCGGATAGAGATGTTCCGTCATATCCATGGAGCGCCCTTCATCTTCGACATAGCGTGATTGTGAGTGGCTCAGCGTGGCTACCGAGCCGCCAGAATGAGATCGGCCACTTCCCGTACCGCGCCCTCTCCGCCCTTTTTCTTGCACACATATCGAACCGTCTTCAGCACCGGCGGCATTCCGTCGGCCGGGGCGGCTGAAAATCCGACTGCACCCAGGGCCTGGAGATCGTTCACATCGTCACCGATGTAGGCCACCTGATCCATCGAGAAGCCATGCCGTGCAATCAGCTCCTTGAGCACGGCGAGCTTGTCATACACACCCTGGTGCACTTCGGGAATCGTCAGCTTTTGCGCGCGGCGCATCACGATTTTTGTCGACTCCTGCGTAATGATCGCGGTCAGAATCCCGGCCTTCTGCAAGAGTTTGATCCCCATCCCGTCATGCGTATTGAACTTTTTCCACTCGTCGCCGGACTCGGAATAGTACATGCCGGCGTCGGTCAAGACCCCATCGACATCCGTCGCAAATAACCGGATTCCTCGAAGTGTTTCTTGAAGCGAGAAACGAGGCTTGGCGGAAGTTTTTGTGCGGCGTGTTGTGCTGGGCATGCGATGGCTTTCAATTGAGGCCGATGTTAACAAGCCATCAAGTGAAACTCAAGAAAACTCGGGGATGTCGGAGTGTCCGGCGCGCCCCAATGCCGCTCCGGCCGGAAGCAGCCGGTTGGGCACGGCGGCACAAAATATCAATACGCATGCCGGTGGATAAACCCTCGCCAGACCGTGAGCAGCATGATTTTGAAGTCGAACCAGATCGACCAGTGTTCAATGTAGTACAGGTCGTGCTCGATCCGCCGTTCCAGTGACGTGTTGCCACGCCATCCGTTGATCTGCGCCCACCCGGTAATCCCGGCTTTCATCTTGTGCCGCAGCATGTACTGCGGAAGTGTTTCTCGAAACCGGGCGATGAACTCGGGCCGTTCGGGCCTGGGACCGACGATGCTCATCTCCCCGCGCAGCACGTTCCAGAATTGCGGCAACTCATCCAAGCTGGTTCGGCGCAGAAACGCGCCGATCGGTGTCCGGCGATCGTCATTGGGTTGCGTCCAGACCGGGCCGGTTTCCGACTCCGCATCGAGCTTCATGGAACGGAATTTCAACATTTCGAACGCCTGCCCGTCCAATCCCATACGGAGTTGACGGAAAAAGACCGGGCCGGGCGAAGTCAGTTTCACCAAGGCCGCGATCGCGCATAACACCGGGGAGAATACCACCAGCGCCGCCGATGCGCCGACCACATCCAACACCCGTTTGATGACCAGATTCCACCCGTACAACGGCGATCCCTGCAACGTGATGAGCGGAAGGCCCTCGAACATCTCGGCCTCCGCGCGCAGGCTCACAAATTCGCACATCGCGGGCAAGGCCTTCACTTCGACCATCGTCGTGGCCAAACAGGTAAACATTTTTTCAGCCCACTGCTCGTCCTCCGGAGGCAGGCAGACAAAGACGATATCGACACCTGACTGAACACGTTCCTGCAGGTCATCGTACCGCCCGATCACCGGCACCCCGTTGATCCGCTCACCCACCTTCCGGGAATCGGCGCTCAAGAACCCATGCACTTTCACCCCCAGCTCCGGATGCTGAGCGAGCGCGTCCACCACCCGTCGTCCCAGCCGGCTGGTGCCGATGACCAGCGCATGGCGTTGATTGTATCCGTGCCGACGCAGGAACCGAAGCGCCTCCCGGAACAGCACCCGCGAAAAACCCAGGGTGATGAGGTTCAACAGCCAGAAATAGAGGAGCACCAGTCGGGAATATTCGTACTGCCGGAAGAAAAAGGTCAATGCCACCAGAATCAGCACGGAGAGGGTATTGGCTTTCGCCACGTCGAGAAACTCCGACAACCGCGTGCCCATCCGTCGCGGGCGGTAGAGGTCGAAGGCCTGGAACGACATGCCCCAGACTGCGATGATCGGCACCAACAACAGCAGATAGATCCGGAGAGGAGGAATGCCCTTGGTGGCAGGTTCCACGATCTCTGAAAAACGAAGGTAGTAGGCTCCGACCCAGCAGGCGCAGATCAGCCCGAGATCGATACAAAACAGCAGACTTTTGAGAAATTGGGAGTGGCGTCTGAGCATGCTCCCTCTATGAAGCCGTACCGGTCAACGCCCCCATCGCGAAGGCTTTCATGCGCTCCTTGAACAGCCGGCGGTCGAAGGCGGCCACGTGGTCACGAATGGCATGCGGATCAAACTCCGTCCGGCGACGCTCGAAGGACTCCATCGCCTCGACAACGGATTCGACCGACTGAGTGAAGAAAAACACTCCCGTGGCAACGTTCCCCGCACCGGTCACAGAATCGGTTCCCCCTCGCACAGGTGTGCCCTCGACGGATCCGACACCCGTCAACGGCACCACGGTCTCCAGCGCTCCCCCGCGCCCGAAGGCAAGCACAGGCTTGCCGCAGGCCATCGCTTCCAATGGGACGATACCAAAATCTTCCTCGCCTGGAAAGAGCAACGCCCGACAGCGCGCATAGTGATCCCTGACCACCTCGTCCGGCTGCCAGCCCAGAAATTCGACCGTCGGGCCGGCGAGCTTGCGCAACCGCGCCTCCTCTTGCCCCTTGCCGATGATCTTCAGTCGTCGTTTCATAACATTACACGCCTGAATGGCCAGATCAACCCGTTTATACGGCGCAAAGGCCGTGACCATGAAATAGAAGTCCTCCGATTGTTCCGCGGCTTGAAACGTCTGCCAATCGACCGGGGGATGCAGCACGGCCGCCGGCCGGTCGTAATACCGTTGCACCTTCCCGGCGATGTTCCGAGAATTGGCCACGAATTGATCCACCCGAGCGGCGGAGGCCACATCCCAGGCCTGCAGACGCTTCCGGAACAGTTCCATGCCCAATCTCGCCACGACTCCCGATCGCCCGCCGCCGGCATAGTTGTCGAACTGATCCCACACATACCGCATGGGCGCATGAATGTAGCAGAGATGTTTCGCTCCCGCCGGCGGGCGAATGCCCTTGGCCACACAATGGCTCGAACTTAAGACCAGGTCGTAGGACGGGAGGCGAACATGCTCGATCGCAGCAGGAAATACGGGCAAATAATACCGATAGTACCGCGCGGCCAGCGGGAAGGATTGAACGAAACTGGTCGTGATCCGGTGACGCTCGATCGTGGGCGACACCGTCCCCTTGATGTGCAGCAGGGTGTAGAGATCGGCATCGGGGAACAGCTCGCAGAACGCCTCCAGGCAGCGCTCGCCGCCCCGCATCCCGGTGAGCCAATCGTGGACAATCGCAACTCGTAACGACTTCATTCAGCGACGCGATTTCATTTCGTATAGCCACCTATTCCGCCGGAGGCCCTCGTCACCAGCGCGGGTCTTGCTTGACCGGATACGTAGAAAAACAACAGCACCAGCACCAGACAGGCCGCGACCTCCAACACAATCCAGGCCATGACCGGCCCCCAGATACCCCAATATCGTATGCACAGCGGAACCAGCAGCAGTCCGATCAGCGCGGCGGTCACATTGACCCGACACACGAGCCGCTCTTGGAACAGCGCGATCAGCCCTGACACAAACGGACGCTTGACGGAACTGAACCCGATGGCCACGACCGCCCACTGCAAGAGAGAGAGCGCCACGACGGTCTCCGTCGAAACCTCCGCGAATCTCCCATAAAAGATGATGGCGCTCCACAGGCCGGCTGAGGCGATGGCCATGACGGCGACCGTGACGAGGCCGGCCATGCGCACACGGGCCTTGATCTGATCCGACCCCTTCTCTCCGACCATCTCGGCATAGGATCTCAACAGCAGTCGAGAGAGTGAGGCCCACGCCAATTCCACCACAGCGGTCGTCCGTTGTACCAGACCATAGAGCCCCACCGCCGACGCTCCCAGCATGAAACCAAGAATGAGCAACGGAGCCCGGACATCTAGCACGATGGCGATCTGGTTCAAGCCGAGCCAGCGAGCCTCCCACCAAGCACGGCGATACCCGCGGTTCCCGTACGTCCCTCCCGGAAGCAACGCCATCATCCTCCACGCATACAGACCGCACAGAAGCACTCCAATCATCAGTCCTGCGAGCAGGGCCAGGTCGAGACCCGCATGATTCGCTTCCTGCTGCAGGGTCCAAGCCAACACAAGAGGCACACCATACATCCCCACACTCATCAACACCCGGAAAAGCGCCACCATCTGATACCGGTGCAGCGACAACCCTGCGGCCTCACAGGTTTCGGCCAGCACCTGCGTCGCCGCAAGCCCGATGCCGACGACCATCGCCATCGGTAGTGAGGGACTCCAGGCACCCAACGCGATCCCTCCACCGATACAGAGAAGTCCGCCCAGGCACGCCAGCACCTTGCCACGCAACACACGAGAGAAGGTCCGCTGATTCAGGCACAGGTCCGGGCCGGTCAGTCTCAGCCAATACTGGTTGATTCCAAAATCGACCATCCCCCCCAGCACCGCACCCAGGGCGGACCCCAACAAAAACGCGCCCGCATAGGTCAGTGAACGGTATCCCAGATAGAGCAGCAGCAGATAGCGCATCCCCTGCAGCAGGACGTCCGATAGGATCAATGGACCCGCGGCGCGGCTGACGGGTATGGCAGGGGCACCGGCCTCTGCTACTCTCTCCCGGGCAGTTGCGGCCTCGGGAATGTCTGCCTGCCCGGTTCGTCTCACGAACTGCGCTCCCTATGCGATACTCCAGCTCTCGCACACCTGCTGACGCCTCGGACGGTTGCGCCGGACGCGGCACAGTACCCGGGTTACCCCGGAAAGGACACCCCGGCGGACCACCGGGTGGACGCGTCTGCCGGCGTTGCGACAACGGATCCGGAAGGCTGACCGTTCGGGAAGATCGAGGCTCCTAGAATTTCATAATACGCCTGATCCATTTCCCGCAACATTCGACTCAGCGCGAATCGTGACCGCCTGACCTCCCGACCCAGCTTCGTCAGCCGCGCCCGCAACGGGGCATCGAGCGCCAGACGAATTTGCGCCTCGCCCGCCGCCTTGGGATCGTTGGCATTGAAGAGCATGCCCCACCCCTGCAGCACATCACGGTTCCCGATCACATCACTGGCCACGATAGGAATGCCCTGCTCCATCGCCTCCAGCAAGACGAGCGGAAGCCCTTCCCAGCGAGAGGTCGAGACGAAGAGATCGAAGGCTCTCATCAAGGCAAACGCATCCGGCCGCCCGCCGAGGAACAGCACCCGATCCGGCTGTGGAAGGGTATCCAGGATCGATCGATACCGTCGTCGGTCCTCTTCACTGCCCTCCCCGATCACCGCCCACGTGGCCTCGGGTACTTGCGTCGACACGATCCGCACGGACTCAAGGAGAATATCCAGGCCCTTCTGGCGGTGAAACCGGCCGATCCATCCGATGAGGAATCTCCCGTCCGGGATCGTGAGTTCTGCACGTAAGCTCTTCCCCGTATCACCGGAATGAATCGACTGCGCGTTTTCTTGAACCAGTCCCGACAACACCACAAGGGAGTTCGACGTCGGCAGCCGATGCCGACGAGCGGTCTCCCGCTCCCCCGGAGACACATACACGATGGCATCCAGCAAGAGGCGACAGCACAACTCGAACAGCCAGCCAGACAGGTAGCGCCATCCCTGGTTGTCGGCATAGTGCGGCCCGTGCGGCGTATAGATCACCGGCACGCGGACAAGAATCTTGACCCAGATGGCAAAAAACGCGGCCCCGCGACCATGCGCATGAATCGGCGCCGGCGCGCGCAACAACTCTTTCAGCAACTGCCAGACCGAGCGCGCATTGGGGCGTCGCATCGGCAGCACGGACAGGTCCAACGGCATCCGGCGCCAGATCTCGACATAGGGCTTCTCGTCCGAACAGAATACGCGCACCTGCATGCGGGACCCGAGTTGGTGGTCCGCCAGCGCCGTCAGGTAGGCCGGCCCGCCGCCCACCCCGGCAGTCGCCGTCATGTGTACGATACGATTCGGCAACCATTCCGCCAGCGCCGTCCCGCACAATCCCAGAAGGAGGCCGAACAAGGCGGTCCAATGGAGCATCAAGTTGTCCGTCAACAACTCCTCACAGGTCAGGCTGACCAATAATAGCGGCGGCCAACAGGCCAAGGCGATCCATCCGACGCCGATACGCACGACGGCACTCGGCTCACGCACGGGAATCGTGACGCTCTTGATGCCCACCCACAGCAACCAGACACAGGCGGCGACGAGCGGCAGCAGCGGTCCGATCCCGCCCTTGATCAGGACATCGAGATACAGGTTATGAGCCGTCTGGTAGTTGAAGTTGAAACCTTCGAAGGGGATCCCGACCACTTCTTCGACGAAACGGCGGCGGTCATACCCGATGCCGGTCACCACGGTGAACGGATGCCGCAGAAGATACCGGAACGATTGGCCCCAGAGCCAGACACGCGTCTGAACGTTCTGCACCGCCCGCTGAGTCGACGCGTGCCGCTCGTCCACGGGAGACAGTTCTCCGCGGACGGTTTGTTCGAGTTGCATGGAAGCGGTCAGTGTGTCCCGCACCCGATCAAGTGTGGGGACCTTCACCTCAAGCACGTGAATCAGTCCCAATAGACCAAGCGGCATCAGGAACAGCAGGCCGGCAAACGCCAAGCGGCGGGACCGCGCGAGCAGCCCTCCGGGATTGACCATAGTCAGGAGGCCCAACATCAGGATGGCCCCAAGCAGTAGGACAAGGCTGGATCGCGACCCGGTCCAGAGAATGCCCATGAAGCACAAGGGAGCAAGGATCAGCCCTTGCAGGACCGCGTACCCGCGATTCACTATGCCGTGCCATCCTTGAAACAAGGCCAAACAAAGACTGAACAGCGATGCGAAAGCCAGGTACATGCCGTAGGCCCCGTGACTACCGGTGTCGGAGCGTACGACCAGGCCCTCGGGCGACAGAACTTCCGCAAACATGCCCATCGCAAAAAATGTGGAGGACGCATCGACGTAGGCATTGATATACCGGCCATCGAGGGCCTGCCCCATTCGAAAGCACGAATAGAGCAACGTGAGAAGGGCGACCGCGGGAATCAGGTAGCTGACCAGTCTGACGACCTGAAAGCCGGTCCTAAGAGCCAGCAGCGCCGTCAGCGGAAGCGGGGCCAGATAGAGCCCCCATTTCAGCAAGAGCAGCCAGCCGGTCGATTGGAGCGATCCCAGTCGAATGGAATTGATGCCGAGACTCAGCGCCAATCCGGCGATCGAGAGCCCCAGCAGAATCAGCGGGGTGTTCCACGTCTGCCACTCGGGAGAGTACCACCCGCGTTTCCGTCGAGAAAACGTATCGGCACTCGCATACAACACCCAACCCCATGCGACGATCAGCGCCAGCACGAACGGATGGACGACGAGGCCACCCATCACACGAACTTTGAACACCGCCGGCGAGAGCAGGAGCATCGCGAGAATCCACAAGCCCAGGCGATTGACCAAGCCCGCATGAGCGGGAGATGAGACGCCCGCGACCGTCATATCCGTCCCCTCAAGGCCTGCTCATAGACCGCTTCGAGCTCGGACACGTGCCTGTCTAAGGTTCGGGGATTCTCCCAATACCGCTGATGGGCGGCTTGCCCCATGGCCCCGACGAGCGCATCGTCGGCGGAGAGTGTCCGCATCGCTCGAATCAAGTCCGCCTCGTCGGCGCCTGCAAAACACAACCCCGTCACCCCGTCCGCAATGGACATGCGCGCGGCCGACGTGCCGGATACAATCGCCGGCACTCCCAACGCCGCGGCCTCAATCACACTCAACCCCTCGGTCTCGTACCATAACGAGGGAAACACCAGCACCCGGGCGGTTTTCAGATACTCCGTCACCTTTTCCCTGGAAACCCATCCCGTCACTCGGGCACGGGGATACACCTGCACCACTTCCTGAGCGCAGGGACCGTCGCCCACGAACAGGGCGTCACATCCCAACGCGCGGGCGGCCTTGGCGAACACAATGGCGCCCTTTCCCTGTGTGATCTTTCCGACCATCACAAACGCCCTGTTTGCCGCAACCCGCGCCGGTACGTCCCGTGAGACCTCGATCGGACTGGGGACGTGGTACACGCGAGCCCCCGCGGGAAGACCCGGCGCCAGGATCGCGTGACTGAACGGCGAGACGGCAATGAAATCAAGAATTCGATTGGGGATCCCTCCCCGGTGGGCCTGCACCGCCTGTCGCAGGATTCGCCAGAGCTTATGCGAATAGCTGCGTTTGTCGCAGTGGCTGGCGATACAGGAGAGCGACATCGGCCGGAGCCGGCAGATCTCGTTCTGTTGATGATTGAAGAAGGTCCCGTTGGGGCACAGAGAAAAGTAATCGTGCATAGTGTACACAACCCGAACCCCTACCGCCAACGCGGCGCGCACCACACTGGAGGACAGGGCTTGGGTCCAGCTATGGAGATGCACCACGGTACAGGCGGGATCGAGATCTCGAAGAAGCGCGCGAAGCATCCGGGCCGCCGTGACGTTCCACGTCCCTTGAAGAATGGCTCGCATTCGGTTCGAATCCGTCAGAATCTCCTGTTGATCGGTTGAAACCAATCGAACCCCATCGGGATCATCGCTGGGCGTCGTCGCCCCGACCGCGGACAACAGGGTCACGGCATGACCGCGACGAGCGAGCCCCCTGGCACTCGCCAACGCCACGGCAGCGTTGCCGCCGTTCACGTATCCAAAATCGCTGAGAACCACGAGATGAAGTTTTTTCATGTCCACACACGCGAGCGAGCAGGCCACAGATCGTCGATGTGCGCCCTGAACGAACGTCCTCCCGCCGGCATTGGAAACCTCAGGGATATCGGGTCGATGGGGTTCAGTTCAAGCTCACCGGCATGCCTCACCATCGGCGCCTCACAGCCGGGAGGCGCACACGACGGCAGCGAGCTTTTCTACTGTTGTGTCCCAATCGTACTGCGTGGCCACAGCCTGCCCGGCAGTGAGGTACTGTTCTCGCACCCCGCGATCACTCACCATCAGTCGGATGCGCTCCGCAATATCGGACGGGTCATACGGATCACAGTACATGGCGCCTTCTCCATACACCTCGGGTAACCCCGCGACGCGGGAGACGATGACCGGACAGCCGGACGCCAGCGCCTCCAAGGCCGGAAGCCCGAAACTCTCATAAAGCGAGGGCATCACCAGAACATCCGCGTACCGATAGTAGCGACGGAGCAATTCATCTCCATGCTCCAACTCGCCGACACAGATCACTCGATCGCCCATGGCGGAGGCCATCGCCATCGCCGACGCGTCGCCGGTGATGAGGCCCTCCCGGCGACCGATGATCACCAGGTCATGCGGAATGTGCTTCTGCACCAGGGCAAATGCCTCCAGCAGACGGGACAGGTTCTTGTGCGGCTTGACGCTTCCGACGAAGAGTACGTAGGGTTTCCCGTGGGGCGGCCCGCCAGGCACCGGCGTGAACCATGAGACATCCACCCCGTTATGCACCACGATGACTTCCTGCCGTCCCTCGGGAACGAACTGCAGGAGTTGGTCCCTGGCAAATTGAGAGACACACACAATGGCGGCCGCCTTGGCCCTTACGGCTCGAAACATCAGGCGCGCATAGGCCCGTCGATGCCACCCGTCCACGAATTGCGGCATCGCCAGGTGAAATGTGTCGTGGACCGTCACCAATAGAGGCCCTCGGTACAACAATGGAATATTGTAGTGAGGGGACCAATAGAGGGTGGTATCGCGGGGAATCCGCATCGGGAGCTCAACCTGCTCGCGTAGTGAATAAATCCCCGCCCGGCAATCGATGATCCTGATATTCGGATGCTGAGCCCAGCTGAATCCGCGGAGGAGGTCAGCCTGACCGAGCAGACAAAAGGCGGGCTTGGACAAAACCTTGAACAACCGTGGAACCAGTTCTTGCAGGTATGTCCCGATGCCCGCAGACTGCACCATTCGCATGTCGATGGTGATGGGTCCTTGTTGAATAGGCCACTCTCCTCTCGGTCAACCGGACTGCGCCAACTGCAGCAACCGCGAGACGCGGTGTTTCCAATCGGCTTGCTCCGCATAGGCTCGGTAGAGATCCTGCTGAGGCTCGCGAGTGACGCAGCCTTCGATCGCCGTCACAAACTGCTCGATAGACTCACAGAGCGTCGCCGGGCTCTGCAGCCGCTCCAGTTCACGCCAACGGGTGGCGACAACAGGCAACCCTGCCGCAAGGTATTCATAGAGCTTCAAGGGATGGATGCTATGAACCAATGTCGGGTGGTTCCGCACGTCGAACGGAATGAGCCCCACATCCGCAGCCCGCAAATATTCCGGCAACCGTGAAAACGGCCGGGGCCCGAGCAGATGCAGATTGGCCGCCGGTGCAAACCTGGCATGGGCATGGGGAGTTCCCCCGATGAGGACGAACGAAACGTCCGGCAATGCCGCCACCACACGATTCAGCAGCGCGTAATCGAACCAGGCGTCCATATAGCCTGCATAGACCGCAATGGGTCGTCGGATCGAGGCGTACTCGGACGGAACGGGCACGTCAGGTCTGGCGAAGTGGGAAAAATTAACGCCGTTCGGCAAATGGGCCATGCGACGAGGCTTCAGGCCTTCCACATATTCCTTCAAGGTCTCCGCACTGTACACCACCAGATCGGCGGCGGCAGCCAGTTCACGTTCGGCTGCCCGGGCGGCGGGCGTCGTGCGTCCGAACCCCGAGGTGTTATCGGCAACTCGAAACACGGTTCGCGCACGAGCAACATGAGAGAGCCAGGACAGATGCTTGGGGCTATCGCAGTACAGGAGATCGACATCGCCGAAGCCGTGGTTCCGCACCACCCCGCCGACCGAAGGCCAGGTCAGATGGGCCCAGCCACGCTCAAGCGCGTGACTGCGAAGCAGGGGCTCATTCCGCGGAGTGGCCAATGCCGCCGGAACGTAGGCCCAGAGTTTCTTGCCGAGATCCCAGAAGCCACCCTGTCGGTACAGCCGAAACCTGCTTGCCAGTTCCTTCCGCGCATGACCCAGGAGATGCAGCGGAGAAATGGGATCCGACACGAAACCAACCGTCCATCCGGCATCCACGAAGCCACGGGCCAGATGGTGGCTACCCACTTGGAACGGAGTCGTCCAGTAGTTGGCGCAGGCCATCAAAATCTTCTGTGTCGAATGCCCTTGCTCCACTTACTTGACCGCATGAATGCAGATGAACCACCCCCATCGGGCGGGCAGCCACTGCGTCAGCCAGGCCGGAAGCCGCAGCCGGTCATAGGGCGTCAACACCGGAGTGGCGGTCACCTGAGAAAACTGCGCATACAACTCCCGCACTTCACGAATCGTATAGGCCTTCGTGCCCGGGCTCTCCATATGATGGGCGACCACATGAGCCAGCGTTCTGTCCGGCCGCCCGCGAAGCAAACCATATTTCACCCACAACTTCAGGGCGACCAGTGAATGTCTCCCGTACAACATGCCGATGAACAGGCCATTCGGTTTCAGCACGCGTCGGACTTCGGCGATGATGCGCTCGGGATGCTCCGCATGATGAATGACGCCCCAGGAATAGACCAGATCGAATGACTGATCGGGGAAGGGAAGAATTTCGGCATCGATCCGTTGCAGATAGCTGGTCAATCCATACAACGCCAATCGCGCGCGTGTGACCTCGATGGCCCGTTCGGTCAAATCGACCCCGTGGCAGTCCAAGCCGGCTCGCGCCCATTGCAGGTGATCAGTCCCGGCACCGACCCCGATCTCCAGCATACGTTGACCGTGGTGACGGGTGAATTGCGCGACCGAGTGGATGAAAGGCTCCAGCTCATAGCGGTAGGATTCGATCCGCTCGAACCACTCGCGACTGAGTTCCGGCACCTCACCCACGATTGGGCGGGCGGTGCCGCAAGCCTCCTGGTTCCAATACCGGCGGACGTCTTCGTTATCCTCTTGCACTGATGATCGCCGCATAGATTCTTTCGAGCCTTCCCCGCTCATACCTCTACCTTGAGCCGATTCACGACGACCGCCCCCGCGCAAGGAGTCCCAGGGTGGGCCGATGAAATTCCCCGCGACATCGCAACAGGGATCGCGGGTCGCTGTTAGGCACCTCTCTGTCGAGGGGCTTCGCAGAGCGCCGTCCAAAAGGCAGCCTTGACCACCGACGCATCATGTCGCGCCACGGCGACCTCACGGGCACGTCGGCCGAGCTGCTCGCGGAGCGATGTATGCTGCATGAGCGTTCGAACAGCCGACATGACCGCTTCTTCACCTCGAGTTGCAACGACATATCCCCAGCCTTCCTGTGTCGCATAGCGCGCGGTCGCCACGTCGCCGGGAGCATACACTAGAATCGGCGTTCCTGAAATCATATACGCCGGCGCCTTCGTCGGAAGGGAGAGCCGAATGTACCGGGCACTTCGCGCATCGAAGTTGTACGGCAGGACCAGCAGATCCGTTCCGGCCAGCAGCCGCGCGATCGACTTCGGATCGGGCGGACCTTCGATTCGAACGGCCGGAGAGGACAGGTCGCGAAGATACGCGGACTCGTGGGCCGGTGAATGAATCCAGAGCTGCACGTCGATGCCGTCGGCTGACAATCGGGCCACGGCGCGAGCGATATCTCTCAGACTTTCACGCTGTCCGTCCGGCACGATCGATCCCACATACCGCAGGACAAACGGTGTGCCTGCCTTCCAATCGGTTCGAGAATCCGGCAACCACCGTTCCACATCCAGAGCGTTCTGAAACGGCAGAAAAGGATAACCATAGCGCTGCTGATATTCTTCGCACATTTGCTCGCAGATGGCGAACCGACCCACGGCCTCACGGAGCGTCGCCTTCAGTTCACGACGCAACATGGGTCCCACGACAGGCCCCAATAAGCCGCCGGTGTGCAGCACCGCCGGCCAGTCATCCATCATATGCACCACCAGGGGAATCGCCCATCGCTTCGCAAGCTGCCGCGTGAGATCCACCTGCTCCAGAGAACCCAGAAATCCATAGAGGAGCGTCGGCTGAAATTCATTCACCCACGCCGTCAGGCCGCTCGTGAGGTGGGCGCGCTTGGGCACGCTATCACCGATGACTCGTCTGGCCAGCTCGATGGAGGACGTGCCTACGGAGGGGCCCCGGGCACCGGATGATTCAGACGGCCCGGCCGAGTGCCGCTTGAAGCGTCCGTAGGATCGTCTGAGCAGGGAAAATGGCCAAACCCAGCGTATTTCCTCCTCTGTCAGGCGATAAAAATTCCGGCAGACCGTCCGGTCCACCGGAGTCGCATCATCGTGCAGATTGGCGAGTCGATCAGCCGGCCAGCCGCGGAACAGATTGGTCAGCGTGATGCCGCCGCCGGTCACGAGATTGAAATTATTCCCCGTCACCACCAGAATTCGAGGATAGTCCTGCGTCACCTGGTACTCTTTTCAGCCGGCTCGAGGAGAAACATCCAGTCGGCGGACCACGAAAACGGCAGCCAGTCGGCAACTCGATTGTTCATTCTATAGAGTGCCTGCCGAAACGGCGGCAGCCGGAGCAGCACATCGATGTATGGCCCGCAGAGGAAGGTCCTGGCTCGCCGTTCCGTCACGCGGAACCCGCCGGCAGCGAATACGTCCAGGAGAGGCCGCACCCGGAAAAACTGCACATGGCCGGATTCGAAATTCAAGAATCCAACCTGCTCCTGTTGGAGCAAAGTCTGCACCGGCACCGGCACCGCCACCTCAACGGATCGGGCCTGCATCGCCCGCCGCGCATGCACCAGGCGGCGAACCACCTGATCAATCCCGATTCTGGTCAGACCTCGTTGCAGGCGGCAAAACATTTCATACGATCCATAGCCGTTGGGGGTGGTAATGATTAACGCCCCGTTCGGCTTCAACAGACGCCGCATGAGGCTGAGACAGTCTCGTGGCTGCTGGAGATGTTCGAGGACTTCCGAACAAATAATCAGATCGGCGGCCACCCCTTCCTGGATCAACGACTCGAGATGGCCGGTTCGAAACAAAAGGTTCGGCAGCGGATATCTTCGTTGTGCTTCCTGAATGGACGGCTCATGCATGTCCACCCCCAGCACGCGATGGCCAAGACAGGCCAGGGGATAGGTCACATGATCGCCCGTGCCGCACCCGAAATCGAGAATCGAGAGCGATGGAGTGCCCAGTCGCTGCGCAACTCCGGCCGTCCATGCCTCGATCGTCTGCAGCCGCTTCACGATGCCATAGGAGGTTTCGGGGAAATTCACGGCCCGGCTATCGGCCATGGATCACCGTCTTATACAACTCCTCGAACCGTTGTGTTTGCAACGCCATATCGTACTCGGCTTCCGCAACCTCACGACACCGTGTGCGCAGTCGTCGCCGCAGATCAGGATCGTCCAGGAGGCACTTGATGCCCTCCGACAGGTCGCCGGCATCCTTGTCGCGCGCCAGGTAACCGGTCTCCATCGGCCGTACGGCCTCACCCACACCGCCCACGTTGAAGGCCACCACCGGAGTTCCACAGGCCAGACTTTCCAGCACACCGTTCGGCAAGTTATCTGCCAGGGCGGGATGGACGAACACATCCGCAGCCGAGTAGAGGGTCGCCAACAGATGGTCGTCTTTCACGGTCCCGATGGCCGTCACAGGGACATTCACGGCGGTCTCCCACTCACCGGCGCGGTTCCCGACCACCAACAGGCGGAAGGGCTTCCGGGTCTTCCCCTTGAGAGCGTTCACAGCCTCTGTGACGAAGGTGCCGCCCTTGCGATAGGCCTGCGTCTCCACGGAGCTGAACAACACGAGATCCTCATCCTGCGGGAGCCCTAACACCGTTCGAGCCGAGGCTTGATCGATCGGTCGAAACACGTTCAGATTCAGACCGTTCGGAATCACTCGCAACGGCCAATGCCCGACCAGCGGGCTTTGCTCAGCCAGCCCGGCGATCCACCGCGACGGCGCCACCAACGTCACGTTCGCATCGGCATAGATACGCTGCTTCGTTCGCCACAGCAGCGCCGTCCGGTCCGCCCTCAAGGCAGGCTCGTCATTCAACAGCGGGCAGGCACCGCATCCCGTTTTCCACCGTTCGCAATCATAGGAATAACAGCAATGGCCGGTCAGGGGCCACATGTCCGACAGACGCCAGACAAACGGCTTGCGCCGACTGGCGACGCCCAACACGGAATGGCTGAAATACCCGCCGTGCGTATTGTAGAGCTGCACGACATCGGCAGCCTGAAACCAGGGATGGCGCAGCAACCGCCAGGACGAAGGCAAGAACAGATACTGCAGACTCAAGGCATCGGTCGCCCGGCGCGCCAGCCAATCCGCCGCGCGCCATGGCATGCTGCCCCAAATCGGCCCCGCGTCCGACGCACCATGCACCAACCCCGAGACAAGCATACGCGAGGTATGGCCTCGCCGCATGAGGCTCGAATGAATTCGATAGGCCGCCCGGCCGGACCCGCCCAGGTTGTACTCTGTGCTGAGATGGAGAATGTTCATACCACATGCGAGCCGGACATCCTCAAATAGGATGTCCGGCAGACTTAGAGCGCAACCCCACGGATACTGTTGCGAATCCGCCTGAGCGGGGCCTCCACCACGACGTTCATCCCGTAGGCGAGCGCCAAAGACAGTAGAATCGCCGCCAGCTGATACCGGGCACCTTTCGCCTCCAACAGAGTCGCGAACCCGACGACGATGACATAATGATTCAAATACAACGGGTATGAGAGGTCACCGAACCACCGGTCTGCGTTCTTCAATCTAAGTCCTGCACCGGCATAGGAGAGAGGATAGATGAGTACTGCCGCCATCACAAGGAGCACGAGGGCTGTCAGCCCTCTGGCTGTCATGAGGTTCGCGACCCAGGCATGATCGAGAGGCACCTCGCCCTGAATGTAGCGGGAAAAATGCAGCAGCATGAGAGGGGCAACCACCACGACACCCGTCCATTCCACCGCACCGGCTCGTGTTCTCAGTCTATACAAGAGTACGCCGAGCAAAAAATAGGGAACGAACGACAAGGGTCTGTAGAGCTTGTGCACATATTCATGGCAAAGATGCGCCAGAAGAATTCCCCCTCCCATGCAATAAAACAGGAAACCGACAGAAGCGTACCTGCCGATAAACCTTCGCCCGGACACCAGACATATCGCGAATACCGAGAGATAAAACATGACCTCTATGAACACGGCCCAGGCGTAGCTGATAAAGTGATAATACTCCTTCAAGCCGATGAGGTTATTCACGTTCAGAATCGGGATGAGCTCCGTCAAATTGACGAGGACGGTTTCGACGGAGAGCATGTCAGCACGAAAATACGCAGCCGGTAGAGCACGGGCGCCGTGGTTGATCAGCGCCGCATGAACGATCACAGAAACGCCTATGGCAGCCCAAAACGGGGGGATCAACCGTAAGAACCTGTTGCCCAGAAAGCTATACGGCCGGCCCCAGTAGAACCGATCGATGGCTTCGGAAATAATAAAACCCGAGAGAATAAAAAACGTCATCACTCCGATGTTGCCGATCCCGATAGACGACAGGAAATGTCGCTCGGGTGCTTCGAAGGCAAACTCCCAGGTGTGACTCAACACAACCAGCAGGGCCAGCACAAAACGGTATATCCCGAATACCTTGTATGCACCCTGCCCCTGTTCCCCCTTCATCCCATCGGCGACCTGACCGGAAGCGGATCCGGGTCGATCGGTCACTGGCCCACTGCCCTCTGCCGCTGGTGATCTCGAGAAGGCCATCTAGCGGCAGAGCTCCTGCCAGGAGAAATTCGGACATTCGGTCAGTGCCTGTTCGATATACAGATTGTGCCACAGCTGAAACATGAGGGCCGTCCAGACCTGCGGGTGGTAGTCCGCCCGGCCTTCAACATGGGGGCGAACGAACCGCGCATAAAACTCGGGTCGGAACAATCCCTGCTCGGCCAGCCTGGCGGGCGCAAGTAGCCGTTCAGCCAGCGGACGGAGCGGTCCGCGTAACCACCGGGCCGTGGGGATCACGAACCCGCGCTTCGGCGCATGCAGCAGGTCATCGGGCAACAGATCGCGCACGGCCTGCCGGAGCAAATACTTGGGGTCCTCCGGCTTCGTCCTGATCTGGGCCGGAATACGCATGACCGCCTCGACGAACAGGTGATCCAAAAACGGCACGCGCGCCTCCAACGAATGGGCCATTGAAAACCGATCGGTCATAAACAGGAACTCTTCCGGCAACTGCGTCCGCATCGCCAGATGCATCACGGCATCCCGGGGCTGCTCACTCTGGGATTCCCGGTAGTATTCTCGCAACAGTTCCACCGTGTCCTGAATGATTCTTCCGTCCGACGGCGGCGCCAGGACCTCGTTCCGTTTCATGGACTCGGAGAGGTAATAGAAGGCCTGCACGTAGTCCCATCCGAACAGATCGCGCCGTACCTGCGGATAGTGACGCCATCGCTCCTTCCTTCGTAAACCTCCGATGCCATGCGGAAGCTGGTCGACCAGCGAGGCGACCAACGGCCAGCCTCGCTCTAGCCACGCCGGCAGCGGGGCGGCCTGCGTCCCCGGCAAAGTCCGCTGTTCCAGCTGAATGTACCGCCCGTAATCTCCGAACAATTCATCACCGCCGGTTCCCGTCATCCCGACCTTGACGTCTTGCTGCATGAACTGAAACACATACCAGGACGGCAGCCCACCGCCGTACGGTTCATCCAGCGACCACACCATTTTGAGCAAGTCACGAAGCAGGTCCTCCGGCTGGAGCACCAATTCATGATGGTCGGTCCCCCAGCGCTGCGCGACCGCTCGCGCGAGCGGTAACTCATCGAGCGCAGCGGCGCCCTCCCCTACGAATCCGAGCGAGTAGGTTTTGAGCTGCCGATGACCGCTCTCGGCCAACAGTCCGACGATGCTGGAGGAGTCCAATCCACCGGACAACGAGCAGCCGATCGGCACATCGCTGAGACTCCAACGACGAACCGCGGCCCCCAACTCGGCTCGAACCAGCTCACTCCATTCCCCCACCGACCGATCTTCTTGCGGCGCAAATGAAGGACGCCAATACGAGCGGGTTTCGAATCGGCCGGTCTTCAAGTCGTAGCGAAACCAATGACCCGGCGCAAGCCGAGACACGCCCCGGATGATGGAAGCCGTCCCCGGAACGAACCGCAGCGTCAGGTAGTGGGAAAGGCTGCTCTCATCGAGCGTACGAGCAAGGCCGGGCATCCGCAGCAGACTCTTCAGTTCCGATGCAAACGCAAACGCATCGGGCCGCCGGGCATAATACAGCGGCTTGATCCCCACCCGGTCCCGCGCGCCGAATAAGAGATTGCGCCGCTTGTCGTGGAGCACGAAGGCGAACATGCCGTTCAACTCCGCCAACATGCCCTCCTGCTTCTCGTCGTACAATCGCAACAGCGTTTCGGTATCGGAATTCGCCGTGTGAAACCGGTGCCCGCGTTCCTCAAGTCCGCGTCGCAGATCCGGAGAATTGAAGATTTCTCCGTTGTAGACGATCCACACGGACTGATCGGGATTCGCCATCGGCTGGTGGCCGTGCGCGAGATCCAGAATACCGAGCCGCCGCATGCCCAGGCAGAGCCTGGCCGCAGGATCGTCGTAATGACCGCCGTCGTCCGGGCCACGATGGACCAGCGCACCGGTCATGGCGCGGACAACCTCAGCGGCTCCGGGCCCCGCCATACCGGCTATGCCGCACATGACGACACCCTCGAACTGTGATGTGGACTGCAGAGTAAGGGACTCGTGTTAGGCATGCGGCGAGAGAAAATCTTCCTGTCCGGATTGAATCCACGCAGCGAGCGCGCGGAGATCGGCCGCCGCGTGCAATTCCTGCCCTTTCGGCAGGCAGACCCTGGTCTGCAAACTCGCCTTGGCATCGCGCTGATATTCCAATGCCACCGTGCGTAGCGTCAGGGGGCGCGCGATGAACACGCCATAGGCAAGCCGCTCCGCCAACTCGCGCTCCCGGGCCGTGAGCGAAGGAAGATCCTGAATGTGGGCTAAACGGTCCAGGTACTGACTTCTCGATTCGGAGTCGACGGTGAACCCGAGCCGGTCGTATCGTCCGGTCCCCGCAGTCAACACGGGAATGCCAAAACTGGCCGCTTCAATCCCCACGGTTCCACGAACCGTCACACAATAGTCCATGACGGAATACAGGGAAAGGGTACTCAGGCGACTGTCGGGTTGAATGATGCGCACATGCGGCGGCGGACTCTCGCCGAGCGAACGGATCGCCGTCAGCTCGGACGGCTCGGACCCGACTCCGTCCCGCATGTTCTTGACGATGTTGGCCGGATGAATCTTGACGATCCAATTCACGCAAGGATTCGTGTAAGCCACCTTCATGGTCTCCACGAACCATTCTTCGTAACTCTCGAACAGATCGGTTCCATAGAAGAAGGTGCCGTCCCAGAAGATGTGCGGAAAGACGACGACGGTTTTCTTTCCATCCTCCAGGCCTAAGGTGCGCCGAACCTCAGCGGGATCTTCCAGCTTCGTGTGAAACTGGGTACCGACCTCGCTGTACCATTCGCCGCTGGTATAACTGCCGACCAATTCGCGACGGAGGAGATTACGATCCGCCTCCGTCCACGGCTTGGCTTGTAGTTCGCCCCACGTGGAGGCCGACAGCGAGGCCGGATGGACTTCGCGGTTTCCCCGGCTGTAGCGCTTGAGCATCAACTGATTGTTTCGGTGCGCGGCATTCCACGTGATCGTGTCGATCCCGGCGGCCAGACAGAGATCGAACAGTTCTCCGCGCGGGCTGTACCCCGTATCCACGGACAGCACGAGTTGCGGACGAAGGGTTTCGACGATAGCCTCCGCTGTCCTGGCATAACACATGGCGCGATGAAGAAACGGCAGGAGCGCGTCGCGAACCGTCCGGTCTGAGAGATCGAGCCTCCCCACCCGCAAGTGGCGCAATACCGTCGAGGCCGCATACTTTCCGACCCGGGCGCCGCAATAGTCGGTCTTGATCAGCTGCTCGAAGGAACCGATGGATGCCATCAAGTGCACAGCCTCAGCCATCGGCACGTGCCGGAAGCAATCGTCCCAATACAGATGCTCCTGAACGCCGATCTCGCAGTAATAGGCCTCCATCCACCGGTCGTAATCCGTCAAGATCACCGGCCGATAGCCGGCCAACCGGAACGCCGTGACGAGAGCGATCTCAACCAACTGGCCCAAAGACCCCGAACTGACCACCAGCACCCGCTGATTGTCGGAGGACTCCGGGGGCACGGCGCGGCGAAACGCGGCCCCGTAATCAGCGGCGAACCGTCGAAATGCCTGATCGAGACCGGCCTCCCGGTCACGGAACGCCGGATCCATAGTCCTTCGAAAATGGTACTGAAGGGCGCGAGCGGCGGGAAGCACGTGGACGCGAGAAAGGACGCGCTTAAGAGACGTTTTCCAGTTACGATGGGTCATGAAGGCGCGCGGACGAGGTGCGGTCTCCTGTTAGGTCATCTCATCGATCAGGTACGGCAACTCGGTGCTTTCCCATTTTTCAAAAATGCTGTTCA
>OBID01000008.1_pt1 | contig 82035 bp, 77 predicted proteins | sample 1519781 | NCBI WGS metagenome assembly OBID01 (sample SAMEA3991478, study PRJEB22521) | metagenome | biome: anthropogenic terrestrial biome; feature: sewage plant; material: sludge | place: Sweden | collected 2012-09-26 | reverse complement strand
CAGACGTGTGCTCTTCCGATCTCAGGCTCATCATATTCTTCTATATCATCCTTATACCTTTTTGAAACTTTTACCCCTGTAAGCTCGTAAACATCCTCATCGCATATCAGGTTTACATCTCCCACATTTTTCATATCATTATCAGACGTTAATAATAGAAACACACCACACAAAAAAATTGCTGCAAAAATTAATGTAAGTATTTTCTTTCTCATATACTTCCTCCAAAGCTGATTTTTCACATAAGGAAACTGCCTTGATTTTAAAGCGTAACAAAACAGTTAATACCACCTGTTGCATATTAATTATATTGTACTATAAATATATATTTTTTTCAATAGCTGTTCTTACATATTAGAATATATAATAAATTTATATTCATCAACCCATTAAACGGCAGAATAATTAAAAGAAAATTATTTTTGTAACGCTTACATAACATATACTGTATGTTTAATAAAATAACTCCCGATCAATCTGAATTACTTCTTTTAAATCTTTCAAGTAAAAATTCAATTATTTCTTTCATTGATTCACAGTGAATCAGAGCTTTCTTCATTCCTCTTATATATCCTATTTTATCTCCTTCAGCAAGTAAAGTATGTGCATGTGACATAAAATATCCGAACTGATAAAGCGGAGGAAGTATATCTATATCATCATCATTTAAAACCTCGGGATTATATATATTCAATACATAATCACCCAGAAGGGAAACAAACCGCACATACAAATCATATCTATCATCATCATTAAGACTGAAGCTTCTGTATGATGCTTTCTCACATGCAGATGTAATCCAGTAAAATCTTTTTATACTTGTCATAAAGCTTTCAGGTATACCATATTCAAAAACATATCCGGCAAAATCATCATTTGCATTTGCAATTGTCTCAAGCTGTGAACGGAAGATTTTCGGATTCATATTATCAACTGCAGCAGATATATCAACTTTATACTTTACGGCAAGATAAACAGCCTCAGCATATCCGTCAGACCAGTTGTCCACGTTGTTTACAAATTCAAGAAGTTTATCGTTAAAACCGTCTGTACCTTGTTCAATTACAAGATTCATAAGTTCAATATATTTTCCTGAAACTCCACTGTTTATTACATCTATAGCATATCTGTGGCGTTCATCTGTCGTTACAAGTGAATAATATACACTTTCAAGCATAAACAACGCAAGAGAAAGTTTGTCTTTATCATTGAGAACCTCAATTTTTGAATAATATATCGCCATCATTTTATAGTTTTTCTGACTTTTGCATATTTCTCTGAGTGTTCCAAGAAGTGTTCTGAACTCTTCTCCCTTAAGCCCCTTAACATCCAATTTTTCCAGCATACTGTATGCTTCTTCATATCTGCGTAGTTTCTGCAGACATAATACAGCAGAGTATATAGATTTATCATAATCATAATCAGTAAGTCCATATACAGGGTGAGCAGATATATCAGTTATATCAAGTTTATCATCTTTATAATCACGATATAATTTCATATAATTTATATATTCTTTATATGCTTCTTCATATCTTGCAAGAGCTGACAATATATTAGCCTTATGCAATATAACAGCTATTGTTGCAACATATCTGCTGCAGTCTCCTGCATCTTTATAATAGTCACTGCACAGTTCAAGAGAATACTCAGGACTAATTTTTTTATAATAATTAATCGCCTGCATATATACAACATTTCCATAGAGATGCCTTCTGTTTTTTTTCAGAAGTTCCAATGCTTCTTCAATATATTTTTCTTCCTCTAACGATTCAAAAGCACAGCCATCAAGAAGATGACTAAGAATCCTTATATCATCAGGATTCTTTTTGTATTCTTCTCTCATTAATGCAAGATTTCTTTCTTTTTTGTTTCTGTTCTGTAAGTCTGAATAAAAACAGTATCCTGTATGATGAAGTATCGTTGAGAAATATCCCAGAGGATAACGTAGACCTATTCCCTCATGAATAGAACCTATAAATCTTACATGATCCTCATCAAGTCGGTGAAATCTTGCCAGACATCCATCTGCATAATCAGTTTTTTCAGGATTACAATAACTTCTTACCATTATTTCAAGTGTTTTATACTTCTGACAAAGTTCAGGTATACTGAAAAAATGCACCATTTCTCCGATATCGTCATCAAGATATTCATCCGCATCTAAAAACATAAACCACTGTCCGCGTGCCTTCTCAAGAGTAGAATTTCTTGCTGCAGCAAAATCATTTATCCATTCAAAATGAAAAACATTATCAGTATACCTCTTTGCAATTTCAACTGTAGAATCAGTAGAACCTGTATCTGCAATAATAAGTTCACAGCTTATAGCTGCCATAAGGGGTTTTAATGATTCGAGACATCTTCCAAGTACCTTTTCCTCATTTTTTACTATCATGCCTATTGATAGAATAATTTTTTCATCATTTTGTTTGTTAACTGTATTTATCTTCACTTTCATTTTTTCTCACATCTTCTCTTCCTGATTTATTTAAAAACTTATAGGGCTATAGCAAACAACTATAGCCCTATAATCCCCAAACCCTATATTAATTTTATACAGCCACGATTTTACCCCACGAAACCATATATTTTTTTAAAAAGTCTACTGAAGAAGTGACAGCACGTTCTGTGGCTGAGAGTTTGCCTGAGCCAACATAGCCTGTGCAGCCTGTGAAACAACGTTCTTACTTGTGTAAGCCATCATCTCACTTGCCATATCAGTATCACGGATACGGCTATTTGCAGCTGTAATATTTTCAGAAGCTGTAGTAAGGTTATTAACTGTATGATCTAATCTGTTCTGCTGAGCACCAAGTTTGCCTCTTTCATCAGATACGTAGTTACTTACAAGACGTATAGCATCTGCTGCTGCTGATGCGCTGTCCTTATCGCTGATATCAATTGAAATACCACTCTTATACATTGAAGCACTGGATGCGCCATGTACGTTTGTACTGCTACCGAAATAGTTCGCCCTTGTTGCACCTGAAACATTACCGTCAAGGTCAGTAGCATCATTTGTCTTATTAACAAATCCTGATACAGCTGCAAACAATTTATCTGTATGGAAATCATTGATTGTTACCTGAAGCTTATCAGCTGTTGTTGAAGTTTCACCTATCTGAAGTCTTACACCGCTCATAGCGTTGCATGAATATGCGTATGTATTTCCTGCTGAAGTACTACTTAATGTAATTGCATTTGTAGAACCGATAGATCCATCCATAAGCTTCTGGTTGTTGAAGTTAGCTGTAGTAGCTATTCTGTCTATCTCTGAACAAAGTTCATCCATTTCATCTTGAAGTGAATTACGGTCTTCGTCTGTAAGAACACCGTTGGCAGACTTTTCAGAAAGTTCAACCATTCTGTTAAGAATTTCATGAGTCTCACTCATATAACCTTCAGCTGTCTGAATAAGGTTTGCACCGTCTTCGCAGTTAGCTGATGCTGTATCCAATGCTTTTATCTGAGCTTTCATTTTTTCGGATATTGCAAGACCTGAAGCATCGTCTGCAGCCTTGTTGATATTAAAACCTGAAGCTAATTTCTGCATTGAGTTCGCTTGTGATTTACTTGATTTTCCTAATGAATTATTGGCGTTAAGAGACGCCATATTAGTTCTAACTACCATTCCCATAATAAATACCTCCATGTAATATATTTTTTATAAAGAAACATCCTTGTTTCTTTTTCGACTGTTTAGAATATAACATCTTACAGTTACTCAATGGGCCCTTATCTTTCACCTTCAGAAGTTAATCTTTGTTTTTTGCTTACAATATATATATCGTCTGTTTAATCAAAAGTTAAACAGCAAATTATAAATAATATTCTGGTATTTTTTTATGCATATTAAACAAAACAGTAAACACAATTATGCCAATAAGAGACATTTAGACAGAAATCTGTTTGTTTTTATTCTTCAACGTCTTCAGAGCAAAAAACTTATATATTCATGCCTGATTTATTGTTTAGTTGCACACATTTGAAAAACAGCATCCGTTCCGATGCTGTTTTTCAGTTATTTGGTGTAATAATATTTTCTAAACCTGCATAAGGTCTACCTTTATTTCATTATTTATAAATGTAACTCGGCAGTTTTTGCTTTCTTTCTTTATAGCTACAGTCTGGCCTCCTATTGTGACGCTTACTACTGGATATATACAATCACAATAAAGCTTTGCATTAGAAAGTCCTCTTATCAGATCAACAGACGTTTTTGAAAGGCGTTTCTCCATCTGACTTTTCTGGATAATTCTCATCTGGAACTGAAGTTTAAGCTGATTAAGCAGTTTCTTACGTTCAGGTGAAACAGAAGCATTTTTCCCCTCTATATAATTAATATTCTGCTGCATCTTTGATATATTCTCTTTTACTATCTCAATATTTCTTATGAGATATTCCTTTTTTTCAATATCACTCGGAGCAGAACCAAGAATTATTTTTGTATCGATACTGCTATTATTTTTTGAACCTATAGCCATTGCCTTTACAGTTTTTCCTGCAGTAATCCTTCCTCCTGTTATGCTTCCATTTTCTGAATTAACCGTAACTGAATCATCCGTTGAAACGTCCGACCAGAGTATACTTCCTACATTTATACTTCCCTTGGCATAAATACAGCAATTCTCCACATGCTTTGCCCCGAAGGTTCCTCCACATCTTATATTTGTCTTTTTACCCCCAAGTACACTATGTTCAATAGATATTTTTCCTCCTACAATAAGTGTACATGGTTCTACTGTACCTTTTACAAGCAGATCACCGCCTACTTTAATCGTAAATCCTTCTCTTATATCACCATTTACAATAAGATCACCCTGAAAATCAATGTTTCCAACTGAACTGTCAACGTCTCCTTCTATTCTAAGCAGTTTCTGAACTCTGAATTTTCCGTTTTCATATTTTACCTCACCGTCAATCTTGGCAACGAGTTTTGTTCTGTTCTCCGTAAGCTCTGTATTCATACCCTGAGGTACATCAAGATATTTTCCATCCTCACTCTTTGATATCTGATTTGTAACCGTATGCCCGTCTGTTCCCTTTGTCGGCGGTATAATATCACATATTGTTTCACCCTTGGCAACGCTTGCTATTGTATTAAGTTCCCTGTAATTTACTTTTCCATGCTGATCTTCCTTGAGCTGAATCTTTCTTTCACGGCTTATAAGTTCATTTACACTTCCGTCTTTGCCGCGGACAGGATCCACACCGGTAGATATCTGTATAATTTTAAAGTAAAGCTTTTCCTTTACGATTTTATGAATCATAAATTTATCAACGCCATATGTAATATCCTTATCATTGAGAAGTTTTTGTATATCATCTTCGCTGATATCATTTTTTTCTTTTACAGGCGGGAAAATAAAGATCCATGCTCTTATTTTATCTTCTGACAATCTGAACTTTATAGCAGCATCTTCAGATACGTCATCAGTACTTTCTTCTTCAGAAGTATCTTCACCATGCTCCTGCTCCTGAAGAACCTTTTCTATATATTCATCTACAGCTGCATCGGGTACTTCAAACGGAATATCATTTTCAAGAGTTATACCTAAAGATTCAAGTTCCTTGACTGCCTCATCAAAGCTCTCAAAGCCTCCGAGTGATTTTAGATTTATTAAATTTTTGTTATTTTCATCAGATATTTCCTCTTTAAGTTGTAAATTATCTATACCTTTGGTTGATTGTATTCCACTGAATATATTTCTTAAATTATACATAAGTGATGCATATTTTTCAATATCTCTTTCAAAATTAAGAATTTCTTTTTCATTATCATCCAGCTTGTCTTCTGCAGATTCCGAATTTAATTGATTGTTTTCGTCTTTCTGATACATATTGTCTGCAGAATATGCCATTTTACTATTATGGAGCCATATCTCATGTGCTGCTTCAATATGTTCACTCATATATTCAAGCGGTTCAAAATAAATATCATCCTGAGTCTTACTCCATTGTGACCAGAGTCTATATACATATGTATCTTTTCCCATAATAAGCAAAGGTGATAACTCCTTTTCACAGAGTCTTCTCGGATCATCATTTGCACTTGAATGAATTATTTCTTTGACATCCTGTTCACTTTCAACTGTCATATCTTTTTCTTTTAAATCTGCAATAAATGCATCTATTTCTTCATCAGAAAAACCCTTCTTGTGATTTTTATTTTCTGATTTCCAAAGACCAAACCCCATTAAATCCCCCCCTTACTCTATAAAATTTTTTATTTTGAATTGTTTCCGCTAAGAAATTCACGTTGCTTCTGAAATAAGAACGAACACAGCGTATCAGTGTCATCATTATCTCCTGTGCTGTGAATTATCTCACAGCCATAATTAATATATCCTTCATTGTCTTCTTCATTTATTATTCGTACTATTCTGCACCAAATACTTGTATCTTTTTTTCTGCTTAGTTTTGCTTCAACCATAATCAGCATACCGGTTTGAAAGCTATATTTACTTATAAATCTAAGACCACTCAGACTCATGTCTTTAATTATAATATCTGTTTCATCAGTTTTACCGCCGTTTGCATTTTCCGTAAATACAGCCTTTGAATTCAAACTCATATCTACACGGAAAAAGTTTCTTCTCTCACAATCAACAATACTGACGATGCTTACTATACTTAGTTCTGCTCTTGACGATGTGTATACATTTCCAACAAGTACTCTGAAACCAAGTTTTGTATTAAACACATTGATTTTTAAAAGAGTTCCATAATCGACAATCTGCATATCCTTATCTTTATTTGCTATTTTTATATACTTTGCAGATATTTCCTTGATTCTTCCTGTAGAAATTAATGCGTTTTCCATTGTCTTGATCTCGCATAAAGATCCTGTGTATTCATCTGGAATTGGTAAAATGGACATATAAAATCCTCCCCCATTCGTATATTTGTCACTACTCAGCCATTTATTCGGTCTTTTCAGGCGTAGGCAATTTAAAATCACGTTTTAAGCCAGGTCTGACCTTAATATATAATTTTTCCGGTTTTTACATAATCCGATAAACAAGGTGTTTTTATTTATTAAGATCGCTGGCAGCTTTCATCAGTCTTATATAAATAGCAGCCACTATCTCATATAAATCAGGTGGGATAGTACTCCCCACATCAAGCATACATAACAATGATGCTGCACTGTCATCACGGAAAACCGGTATGCCGTTCTGCTCAGCTATTTCAATTATCTTATTTGCTATTTCACCATAGCCAGAAGCAATTATTACAGGTGCAAGATCACTATCAGAATTGTATTTTAATGCTACTGCCTTGTTATCTTTCTTATATTTTGACATTAATACCAGTCCTTTTAGATGACAGTCCTCTAAATACATTAATAAGCGAACTTGGATGTTCACTTTTACTCACTGCTACATCTGTAATTTTATAATCTGAAAAATCAGCACAATGTTTTAAGTCAGACACTGTTTCTTTTATATATTCTGTAAACTCCTCCAGACAACGAAGTGAAAGACTGATATGAAGATCTTTTACACACAGCTCAGCTTCTATTTTACCTATATTGTCAATATCAAATACAATAAGCATATGTATAGCTTTTGAAGCTATACCTGTGTCAGGATCAGCGTCCTCTTCATCCGGATCAATCCACATTTCTGCAAATGCTGCAATATCTCCATATTCAACAGGAATAATGTAATGCAGCAATGGAGTAAAATTGCTTGGTGATGACAGCATACTGTGAATAATGTTTTCTACGCTGTCAGACTGAAATGCCTTTATTTCATCATTTTCACTCTGCATCTTAAGAATTTCAGTTATTATATTCATTACACTTGATTCAGACAGTGAAGATGATAAATCATGATTTTCGTATACCGAAAGATGATTATAGAGTAACTGTAAAAAAAGTGATTTGTCATCTTCATTCATCATTGTCATAAGTTTATTGGCCGAATCTGTTACCAGATCAGGATTATTATTATACCTTGAAAGATTATATCTTGTCATAGATATTATTCTTGATAGCTTTTCTGAAAACAGTATACTTTTCTCGATATTTTCAAGAAGAGATAATGCTTCATCTTTTATTTGTTTATAGTCAATTTCAGAGTTGTGAAATCTGAGTTTTTCTGCAAATTCAGCAAGTCTGGCAGAAAGTTCACCAAATGGTTTCATTTCTTCAGAAAGGTAACTGAAACTTCCTGAAAGTGCAAAAAGGATATCACCCTTGCTTTTTTCAGAATTTACAGCCTTAAGTACTGATATTACAGCATTTTTCATATCTTCACTGCTGCTTTTGCCAAGTATATCACGAAGGAAATCAAACAGCTCTCCCTTGAATGCAGTAGATGCATTCTCCTGATTGATCATTTCATCAGCAATGTCCTCCGGCAGAATATTAAGTTGTCCGAAAAGCTGTTGTATTTCCTCTGTAAATGCCTTGCTTTGCAGAGGTAAAAGTGCCACTATATCCATCATCATGTAAATATTACGTATAAAGCCTATTGTTACATCAGGATTTTTCAGAAGGTTCATAAATGTTGCCGGGCCCTTCTGATTTTCTATGATCCCATTATTCTGTTTAAGTAATTCAGAATCCGCCAGGGTTTGTTTTACCTTAGAGGTATTCTGAAAATCAACCTTTTCAGCTTCAGGTGATTTTTGCTCTTTTACCGGCTGTACAACGTTTCTGTTTGTTATAGGCGTTGTAAATTTCTCTACATTAGCCATACCCATCTCCTTATTTCTTATCTATCATTTCTGTAGCTTTATTATCATCCTCTCAAAGAATTAATCAGTTGTTCTATTTCATCTGCAGTTGTAACTACTTTGGCTGAAAACTGATATGCCCTTTGTGCAATGATAAGATTAGTCATTTCCTGAGAAAGTTCAACATTTGAACGTTCGAGTGAACCCTGATGGATGGTGTAATCTGTTGCCAGACGAGGGACCCCTGAATTTTCACTCTGCAAAAAGCTTCCTCCGTCTGTTCTTGTAAGCCCTGATGGATTATCAAATGAAAAAACACCCAGCTGGATCTTGACATTTTCAGTATTAATGTTTCTTGTATCAGGATCATATCCAATCTGAATCTTCTGATTAGCAGAATTAAGGACATATTTACCGTCAGAATTAACCAGATACGCTGCATCTTCTTCTACACTTACATCAAAACATCCATTACGTGTATACTCTATTGACTGATCATCATTCATCAGTCCAAAAAGCCCGTCTCCTGCAATAGCAAAATCAAGAGCATAGTCAGTAGATGCAAACGCTCCCTGCGTAAATATCAGAGCATCATTCTGTACCTTTACACCGTGACCTGCTTTTATTTTTTCATCATCACCAAGCTCACGATTTTTATTTGCATCCATATTGGTATAAACAAGATCCCGGAATTCAGGTATTGTCGTTTTATAACCAGTAGTTGATGAATTTGTAATGTTATGGCCTACAATATTAATATTTGTCTGATATGCTTTCAGTCCTGAAGCACCTGTATAAAAAGCTGTGTTCATATGATTAATCCCCTTTAATTTTTTCAAGAAATACTTGAAAGCATTGCTGTTTTTCCATTCATAGTGTCAACCGTTTTAAGTGCTGAAGCACATGCCTGAAGTGCTCTCTGAGCTTCAATAAGCTTTGTATATTCATCATTCATATCTACATTTGACTGCTCAAGCTGATGCTGATAAACTGTTGTTGTATTAACTTCTTCAGTCTGTCCGGCAGTATAAAAACCATTGTTAAGTCTTGTTACCTGTGCATCATCTGTCGGTGCTGTTATAAGAAGCCTGTCAATATATCTTCCGTCAGAATCATATACCAGACCATGAGGTGTAATTGAAAAATCCGAACCCTTTACAAGAAGATCACCGTTTCTTCCCTGTACTCTTCCTATTCCTTCAGATATAAGATAACCTTCATTATCTACATTAAAATTTCCGTTGCGTGTAAGGTATGTATTCAGATTTCCGGATATATTAAAATAACCATTGCCCACAAGAGCAAGATCATAAGGATTTCCGGTTTCCTTAAGATAACTTTCGTCACTGATTGTATCTACAACATCAGTTATTACTGCCGGATCTCCCTGTCCTATATTCGTATAAACCCCGTTTTCAAGCCTGTTAAGATAATTTTGCTCAAATGTAGTCGATACAAGCCTTTGTGCTTTATATCCTGCAGTCTGATTGTTTGATATGTTGTTTCCAATAACATTTACTGCTCTTTGTTGATTAAGTATTCCTGAACCTGCTGTATAAAACCCTGATAACATTATAACCCCTCCTGAAATTTAATTATCCAGATAATCCGACATTTTATTTTTTATTTTGGTAACAGCCTTTGTACTTATCTGAGATACTCTTTGGATACTTACGTCAAGAACCTGTGCAATTTCACTAAGATTAAGATTTTCAAAATAATAAAGTGTTATTACAAGCTTCTCTCTTTCACTCAGTTGACTTATTACATCTTTAAGCTGCTGTCTGAGTTCTTTTCTTATAAAGCATTTTTCCGGAGTAAGACCATCTGTTGATGCAGTCTCCAGAACCGACCCCATCTGATTTACATTCTGTATCAGTTCTTCAAATGAGAATGTGACTGAATTTGCCACCTCATTATTATATTGTCTGAGTTTATTTACAGATATGCCAAGCTTGGCTGCGAGCTCCGCATCATCCGGATTCCGCCTGAGCTCTGTACAGAGTTCTGCTCTTGCGTTAGATATTTCTTTTGCTGCTGTTCTTACTCTTCTCGGAATCCAGTCCTGCTTTCGTACAAGATCTATTATCCCGCCCCTTATTCTCATAAATGCATAGGATTCAAATTTGATTCCCTTTGAGCTGTCATACTTATCAATACAATCTATCAGAGTTATCATTCCCTGATTGACCATATCTTCTATCTGAGCATACCCTGATGTAAGGCCTCTCAGCTGCATTGCAGCCGACTTTGATATATAACTGAAATTTAAAACCATCATATTTCTGAGTTTTATATCACCGGTCTGTTTATACTGGTCATGGATTTTAATAAATTCTTCTTCTGTCATTCTGCTTCTACTGTCTGTGGTATTTTCAGATATACTGCTCACATTTATCACCTCTTAACCTCTTCAAGATTATATATTAAAAAAGGACTTCTGATTATTAATAATGCAGAAACAGTTTAAGGCTGGTCGTACGCCCTTATAAATATTTATGTGCTTATTGCTATGTTTCCAAGTGCCTGTATCTGTACCTGAGTATCAATCTCACTGAATGACAGTACAACAATATTCGGATAAAACTGATCTATAAGCTTTTTAAAATAAATTCTTACAATAGGAGAGGTAAGTACTACCGGTGTCTGTACAAGCTCTTTTATCTTATCAATTTGATTCGTTGCAGCAGTAACTATCTTCTGTATACTCTGCTGATCAAGTGCAAGATATGAACCATTATCAAGCTTTTTAACAGCCCCCATAATAAGGTTTTCCACACTTGGATCAAGACTGATAACCTTCATCTGGTTTGCTTCTGTAAATTTATGTGATATTGTTCTCTTGAGTGACTGTCTTACATACTCTGTAAGCATATCTGTATCTTTAATCTTAACACCATAATCACCAAGTGTTTCAAGAATTGTTTCAAGATCCTTGATAGGAACATCTTCCTGAAGCAACCGGCCCAGTATTTTCTGTAAATCACTTATAGAAATTATAGACGGTACAGTCTCATTAACGATTTCTGCATTGGTTTTCTTAAGATTTTCAAGCATATGATTTATCTCTGCCCTGTTTAATATCTCATATGCATGTGATTTTATTACCTCTGAAAGATGTGTTATTATTACTGATGTAGGATCAATAAGTGTATAGCCAAGAAGCTCTGCTTTTACTTTTTTATCTTCACTGATCCACTTTGCCTTGATTCCGAATGTCGGTTCAATAGTATCAATTCCTTCAATTACATCTTCTGCTTCAGAAGGTGCAAGTCCAAGATAATGATCAATAAGAATATCTCCCTTTGCAACTTCTTCACCCTTTATACATATAGAATACTGGTTAGGATTTATCACGCTGCTGTCTTTTAACTGTACAGGAGGTACAACCATACCCATTTCCATTGCATACTGTTTCCTGAACATTACAACACGGTCAAGAAAGCTTCCGCCGCTTGCTTCATCAACAAGCGGAATAAGACTATATCCGAAATCAATTCTTAACTGTTCAACATTAAGAAGTTCATAAAGATTTTCGATATTTCTGTAATATGCAGCCTCACTGACAATTTCCTCTTTTGGTTTCTCTGCTTCGCTTACCGCTGCTGGTATTTTGCTCTTCCGGCTAAGAATTATTCCCAGACCAATAAGGAGTGATGAAAATAATATAAGCTGTACAGGCGGAAATCCTATAAATATAAGGAATAAAAGTGCTACACCCGAAAGAATAAGAACTTTTGGCTGTGCAAAGAACTGCTTTGTAAAATCTGAATTAAGATCTGATTCTGAAGCCGACCTTGTAACAATCATACCTGTCGAAACTGAAATAAGAAGTGCAGGTATCTGTGACATAAGTCCGTCACCTACTGTTGCAATACAATATGTGTTTATTACATCAGTAAACTCACCTTTATCAACAACAAGTCCTATTACAATACCACCGACAAGGTTTATTACTGTAACGACGATTGACATTATTGAATCGCCCTTAACGAACTTGGATGCACCATCCATTGCTCCGAAAAATGCAGCCTCACGCTGAACCTTTTCTCTGCGTAACTTTGCTTCATCTTCATTTATTATTCCTGAATTAAGATCAGCATCTATAGCCATCTGTTTACCAGGCATTGCATCAAGTGTAAAACGTGCGGATACCTCTGCAACTCTCTCTGAACCTTTTGTAATTACAAGAAACTGAACAAGTACAATTATCAGAAATATTACAAGACCGACAATTACATTTCCTCGTATAACAAACTGGCCAAATACTTTTACAACCTCGCCGGCATATCCGGAATTCATCAGAATTGAACGGGTTGAGGATATATTAAGTCCAAGACGGAACATCGTTGTAATAAGCAGCAATGTCGGAAATATTGAAAATTCAAGTGATTCCTTTATATACATTGATATCATTAATATTACAAGAGATAATCCGAGCTGAAAAATAAAAAAGAAATCCAGTATAACTGTTGGAAGTGGTATGATCAGTAAAAATACTATCAGCACAACAAATGCTGCAACCAAATTGTTTAAACATTTAAATATTTTTTTCAAATTACTTCAAATCCTTCTTCTCTTTGCTGTATATATACGCAAGCACTTCTGCAACGGAATTATAAAATTCCCTTGGTATTTCCTGTCCGATATCAACAGCCGCATACAACGCTCGTGCCAACGGAATATTCTCTACTACTGAAACATTATTTTTTTCTGCTATATCAATTATTTTGAGTGCAATATAATCCTGTCCTTTTGCTAAAACAACCGGTGCACTCTGTTTGTCATTCTCATATTTTAAAGCAACTGCAAAATGTGTCGGGTTTTTTATGACAACATTTGCATCAGGAACATCCTGAAGCATTCTCCTTCGCGAAATCTCCTGCTGCTTTGATTTTATTCTTCCCTTTATCTGAGGATCTCCTTCAGTACTTTTGTACTCCTCCTTGACCTCCTGCTTGGTCATTTTAAGGTTTTTCTCATATTGAAATCTCTGATACATATAATCTGCGATTGCAAGAACAGTAAATGCTATTACTATTTTATTAATTATATCAAAAAGAACACTTCCTGTAAAGGAAACTACGTATTCTATGTCACTGTCAATAAGTTTAGGAAATTCTTTAAGACGGTCTTTGAGACACAAATATATTATATAAATAAGAATAATGATTTTTAATACTGACTTAAGAACCTCTATAAATCCCTTTAAAGAAAAAAGCTTTTTAATTCCTTCCAAAGGATTCATTCTGTTAAACTTAGGACGTAATGACTTAAAATTTACAAGCATCTTTGTCTGTGCCATAGAAATTATTATTGCTGATACTCCGGTAAGAATAAGCAATGGAAAGGAAGCAATTGCATAGCTAAGAAATCCACTTTTAAAAATTTCATTTGCATCTGATGACGACATTTCAGTTTTTAAATGTATCATGTCAAAATAATTTCGTATTACTGAAAGAATCTGCTCTTTTATCATAGGATACATAAACCGGAATGCATAAAATGATACAATCATTGTTATTGCAATTGTTACTTCTTTACTTTGAGGGACATTACCTTCTTTTCTGGCATCATCACGCTTTTTCCCGGTAGGTTTTTCGGTTTTATCTCCTGAAGACTCAGCCAAATTCATTCCCCCTTATATCAAGCAATTTTAGGATACTGCCGAAGTCAATGCATTTTTTAAATTTTCAAGCATTATAATAATGTAATTTTCAATAAATACAGTTATAGGTTTTGCCATTATAAGCAGCATTATTATTGCTGCAAGTATTTTAAACTGCATGTTGATTACAAAAATGTGTATCTGAGGTATAAGCTTCATAAGTATGCCCATTCCTATTTCAAGTACAATTTCTACTGCAATAAACGGAAAAGCAAGTCTTACCGCAAGCGAAAAAGCTGTTGTAAAAATATCAATTCCGAACTCCACAGCAGATGAAATATTAATGTTGGCCGCACCTGCAGGTATAAGTTCATATGAGGATACAACAATCTGTATGAGTGCCAGATGACTGTTGGTAATAAATATATAAACCATAAAAATGAGATTTATCAGATTACCTGAAAATGCAGATTCAATTCCTGTTCCCGGATCCATTACTTTGGCCATTGACAGACCGAATTGCATATCAAGTGCATCTCCGACAAATGACAGCATATAGAAAAATATATTGAGTACATATCCAAGCAGCCAACCTACAGCTATTTCCCTTATAATGCATAATATAAGATCCATGGCATTGTTATCATACCCTTCAGGTATTGGTATAACAGGCGTAAGAAGAATAGTTGCACCCATTATAAGACCTGTTTTAAGCATTGTCGGAATATTATTTCTTGAAAATATCGGGTTAAATATTATTATCGCTGCCAACCGTACAAATACAAGCATATACATATATGAATTTTCAATTACTATGTTAAGCTCTTCCAAGAAATTAACACCTACAATCCTGATATTCTGCTGAATATATCTCCAAAAAACTCTATCATAATATTCATCATCCATGACCCGAGTGCAATCAGCATCAATGCAATTACTATAACCTTAGGGACAAACGTAAGAGTCTGCTCATGTATCTGAGTAGCAGCCTGAAAGATAGCAACTATGAGACCTATTACAATGCTGGCAATGAGAATAGGTGCGGACAATTTAAATGCTATATACATTGAATTAATAAACAGATCCAAAACATCTGATTGATCCACAGAAAACACCTCAATTTAATAAATAGCTAATTAAAGCTGACTATAAGCGACTGTATCAGCAGATTCCAACCATCCGCTATAATAAACAGCATTAATTTAAACGGCATTGAAATCATAGCCGGAGGAAGCATTACCATACCCATTGACATAAGAGTGCTTGAAACTACAAGGTCTATTATCAGAAATGGGATATACAAAAGAAAACCTATAAGGAATGCTCTCTTTAGCTCACTTGTTATAAATGCCGGAGTAATTACAAAAAGGCTTAACTCTGTAAGCTTATCCTGTGAATCATATTCTGACATATCAAGCGTTCCCTGTTTATCTGCCAATGACAGAAACAAATCAAGATCTTCCTCGTATGCTTGCTTAAGCATAAATACCTTTATCGGTTTTGTACCTATTGTTAATGCCTCATCGGCTGTAACATCTCCTGCCTTATACGGATCATACGCATCTGTCTTTATCTGTTGAAAAACCGGAAGCATTATAAAAATTGAAATAAAAATAGAAAGTCCTATAATAACCTGATTCGGCGGTGAATTTGAAGTTCCCATAGCATTTCTCAGAAAAGAAAATGCAACAACGATTCTGGTAAAGCATGTCATCATCATAAGGAATGTAGGTATAATTGCTATAAAAGCCAGGAGGAAAAGAAGATCCAGATTACTTGAGCCATTATCTGCTTCTCCGGAATTAAGATCCACTTTAATAGATGATTCAGCTGAAACAGTCTGTGTCATAAATCCTATTAAAAAGATCATTGTAAATAAGCTCAGAAGGAAACAAATTATTGTTTTCCTTGAAACTCTTTTTTTCTGGAGAACATTATTTCTGGTTTTCATTTTTGTCCCCCTTTGACTTATGCGCATCTATTTTGCTTTGTGCTGCTTTTTTGAGTATCTGTGCAAAATCTGCAGGTCCTGATGGTGACGACTGCTCGGAAACAATAAGCTGTGATTCATCAATATCACATATATACTCCATATGTTCCTTACCTGTGCCTATCAGAATTACCTTTTGTCCTGCTTTGACTATCATAAGCATTCTGTCCTGTCCTAAAGACATACTGTCAAGCACCTTAAGATTCTTATTGCTTGCATTCCCCAATGAATATCTTTTCCCTAACGTCTTTGTGGTTATATAAGCAAGATACAGTATTACAACAAAAATAATCATAGTCGCTATGACTGTAAATATTTTGCTTGTCATTGAGCCATCCAAAAAATCGCCTCCAAAATCGGTAAATTATTTTTTTATTGCATTATATTTTTTCTTACTTACAATTTCAGTTATTCTTACTCCAAAGTTATCATCTACAACTATTATGTCACCATGTGCTATTACCTGATTATTTGCTATCACATCAACCGGTGCACCTGCCTGTTTTTCAAGTGTAATTATTGTTCCCTGTGCAAATCTCATTATTTCACTCATTGTCTTTTTTGCTTTGCCGATTTCAACGCGGACATTAAGAGGCACGTCCATCAGAACTTCAACATTTGTATTGCTGCTCTGATCAACAGATGAATTATTAGCATCATCAAAACTCGGGAACTGTGCTTCTTTGACATTAATCAGCTTTTCTTTTGATTTTCTCAGTTCCTGCTTATACTGTATATATCTTTCAGTACCATATGCAGTTTCATTTTTTTGCGAATCATAGCTGTTATTATTAAACTCAAAACCTGTCTCTGTAAAATTATTTACGGGTTGCGGCACTGTTTTTTTATTATATACATCAGCATTATTCTGATTTTCATAATCCGGTGATATATTTGCTGTGGCAGCAGGTTTTGATGGTATATTGTCTTTACCTTCTGCAGATCTGCTTAATGATGCGAACATGTTTTCTATATCACCCTGTGACATCTGTCTGTTTTCTGCTGTACTTACTACAGGCTCTGGTTTTTCAGGCTCTGGTTCATTGCTTTCTGCGGATCCGTTTAATGATGCGAACATGTTTTCTATATCACTCTGTGACATCTGTCTGTTTTCTGCTGTACTTACTACAGGCTCTGGTTTTTCAGGCTCTGGTTCATTGCTTTCTGCGGATCCGTTTAATGATGCGAACATATTTTCTATATCACTCTGTAACATCTGCCGGTTTTGCGAATTTTCTTTATCCGGAGTACCCTGTGATATATTATCATCTTTCTCATCATTATTTTTTTGTTCAGTTACTGGCTCTTCTTCATATCCTTCGCATAATTTTTTCAGATACGAAGCAGCAAGTTCATTATTAAACAGCATATAGACAGTACTGCTTGACATTCCCTGCACACTTAACATATTTGTAAGATATACAAATTGTTCATCAGTATTAAACCCACAGATATCAGCCAGTGATTTATTCGCATCATACATCTTTATATCTGTCTGGACAAATGTAATTTCCTCATTCCAGAGTGATGAAAGTGTCCTCGTAAATACAGATATCAGCTGATTAAACAATTCGGTCAATGCACTGGATCTTATTTCGTCAGCCAGCAAATCTGCTTCTTCTGCATCTGTATTCATAAGAACATTTATTATTTTATTTGCATTATTTATACTTACAAGAAGCAAACATTTTCCATGAACAGCCCCTGATGTACTGATATTTACAGCTATGCAAGGCACTATGTCAGAAACATCAAGCTGATTAAAATAAACACCATTTGCCTTATCAGCTGGTATAGCAACATTCTGCCCTATTATTTTTTTAAGAGAATCGGCTGCTGCTGCGTTGCCTATATCGACCATTTCTTTTATTTTATTTAATTGCATGTCGTCATAATCACGTGTTATTGTCATTAGCAAACCCTCTTCTCAAAATCATTTAACAATATCGGACATGTCCCCTGAAGATGTATCAAATGAAGCTCCAAGAGCATTTAAAAATTCTGAACTTTTACCCAGATCACTTTTTTTATTGATTATTACTATTTCAACACGTCTGTTTAAAGCACGTCCTTCTTCTGTATCATTTGATGCAATCGGATAATCACTTCCCATTCCAAATGGACGAAGCATTGTGGAAGGTAACCCTGATTTACGTTCAAAGTAATTGGATATGGTGCTGGCACGCTCTGATGAAAGTAAACGTGAATCAACAGGAGATGTCGGACTGATAGCCGTATGTCCCTTTATAAGTATTATTGAAATATCATCCTTAACGCCGGCCAGACAATCCCCAAGAAATTGAAGAACAGGATAACTCTGCTCCCTGATCGTAGACTTATCAGGTTCAAATAAGACATTATCTTTAAACTGTATCGATATGTTAGGTGCACTATCGGCCTTTCCATTCGGATCATCATCTCCTGATCCTGTACCTGTTGACTTCTCCAGCAGGATGCTGTTTGTCATATCTTTTTCTTCAATGTATGATTGTATCTTATCATATAACTGGTCAATGGCTGAATTATAAATAGTTCCCTCTTGTGGATCATCAGATTCTAAGGTTCCGAGCGTTGATCCGCTTCCTCCGGTATCATCTGCCTCATCATCAGTCTGGACAAATACGACAGTTTCTACCTTTTCACCTCCTTGTACCTTAAATGCAGATACAAGCTCAATCCATTTATCCTGCTCTACTGTTGACATACTATATAGCATTACGAAAAATGTAAGCAGAAGTGTAACCATATCCCCATATGTATCCATCCAGTTTCCACCACTTTCCTCATCACGCTGTTTTCTTGCCATAACGACACCCCCTTAAAGTAATATCATAAAACAACCTGTTACTTCTTTTTGCTTTTGGATTTTCCTTTTGATTTACCTCCTGATGCATTATCTGTATATGATACAGGCAGTAACCGCATAAGCTTATCTTGAATAAACGTCGGATTATCACCATCCTGTATTGACTGAACACCTTCACTTATTATCATTTTGCATAAATATTCTTCTTCATGTCTTTTCTTCAATTTGTTCGCAACAGGCTTAAATATTACATTTGCCATTATAACACCATAAAAGGTTGTAACAAGAGCAACAGCCATATTTGCTGCCAGCGCATCACTATCCTGCAGATTTGCCAGCAAATTAATAAGTCCTACAAGTGTTCCGATCATTCCGAAAGCAGGAGCATAATCTGACGCCTTCAGATAAAATGACAAAGACTGTGAATGCCTTTCATCCAGGTAATCAAGCTCATTATTTAAAAGATCCTTTACCTTTTCAGGTTCAACAGAATCGACAACCAGAAGAAGTGAATTTTTCAGAAACGGATCACTTACCTGATTGAGCTTGTCTTCAAGCGCAAGCAAACCATTTATTCGTGCTTCCTTAGCAAATGTAGTTATCTGCTCAATATATTCTATAGGATTATATTTTGTAGGAAATAATACTATTTTCAAATGCTTAGGTATTTTTGCAAAGTCGCTGAGCGGAAATGAGACCATCAATGACGAAATCGTGCCACCCACAACGATCATTATTGAGCCAGGATCAATAAAACCAATAAATTGTTTAACAATAAGCACTACTTTACCTGTTTCAGGATTTTTACCCATCATAATACTTATTGAAATAAATGCGGCAGCAAGTATCCAACCTAATAATGACAATAAATCCATAACATAAATCCCCCCCGTTAATTATTTAGTTTTATTCGGTTATTTACATGATTTGAGAGCATCAGAAAATATTTTACTTCTGAACTCCGCTGTCAGCCCTACTACCATATCTGATGATTCTTCGACAATATATATATTTCCATTTGACAATCTTATGGTTGTATCCGGATTTTCCTGTATGGTTTCAATAAGATCACAATTAAGAACAAATTTTGTTCCATTAAGTTTGGTTAGTGTTATCATAATGACACCCCTATATTTATTCGTCATTCTTTTAATAAAAATGAGAAGCGGTAATCACATAAATAAACGGAGTAACCGCTTCTCTTTTACTAATTATTCGGATTATCTCTTAAGATTTATTAATTCTTCAAGCATTGTATCAGATACTGTTATCACACGTGATGATGCCTGGAATCCTCTCTGCGTCATGATCATATCAGAAAATTCATTTGAAAGATCAACGTTTGAAGATTCAAGTGTTGATGCAACAAGTGCACCTGTTCCATTTGATCCAGACTGTGTAATTATAGGATCACCCGAGTTAAGTGTTGTTTCAAAATACGTATTTCCTACTTTTGCAAGACCTGCAGGGTTTGAGAATGTAGCAAGGTCAATACGTCCGAGTTCAACCAGTCCGTATATGTCGTGAGTACCGGTAATAGAACCGTCATCTGATATAGAAATGCTTGTAAGGTTTGCTACGGTCTGTTCGCCGCCCTCAGTTCCTCCTTTAAGCTTAAACGGACTTGCACCTAATCCAAGACTGTCTGTCGGCTTACTGGACACCATAGTTCCATCAGCTGAAGTAGAAGTATATGAAGCTGTTCCTGAAAGTATATTTGATTTAAGTGTTGTAAGACTAGGATAAGACATTACAAATGAATCTGTTCTGTCAGTATTAGGATTTCTTGTCATAAGAACTGTACCTGCTGAAGCAAGCTGACTTTCATTGATAGTTGCTGTATAATCACCCATTGTAACTGTAAGAGTTTTTGCTGTTGTATCATAAGCAACAGTCATATCATTTGTAGTTGACACACCACTGAATCCGTCATTTACGCCTTTTATATCAAAAAGTGACTTAAGGTCTGAAGGAACTTTGACAGTACCTGAATGGTATCCGAAATTTGTACTTACTATATCAGCACCTGTTATACCGTCTTTAAAAGCAGAAATGTCATCCATATCAAGTGTAAATGCACCTGCATTATGCTCTACACCACCGTTGGCAGCTGTAATTTCCTCATTCATCATCTGATTAAAAGCATCTAAACCAGCTGCTCCACCTGCAAACTTTTCTCTTGCATTTAATGTTACAACAATTGATGAACCTGATACTTTAGCAGACATTGGTTGTCCGATAGGAAGAGATTCACTTGAAACAAATGAGATATTTACGTTTGATTGTTCAGTTGGGTTTGTAGCTGTTATTGAATATCCGATATCATTAATTGTATCAGAAGCTTTTGCTGCTGTAGGATCAAGATATGGAAGATCTACCTGAATTCTATTTGATGATGGTTCCTGGCTTGTATCACCGGACACACCAAGAATAAAGTTTCCGTTTATGTCTACAAGATTTCCGTCAGCATCAATATCAAGCATACCAGCTTTTGTATAGCTTATCTTACCCTCAGGATTCATTACCTGAAGATAACCTTCACCTGCAATTGCAACGTCAAGACTGTATCCTGTTGATGACATTGCTGAAGTTGCTGTATTTACATCAATACTACCAAGAGTATTTCCGTATCCTATCTGTACAGAATTTGTACCACCTGTATTTCCATTTGCTGCTGTTGCTGTTGCTGATGTCTGGTAATAAACATCCTTAAATGTTGCACGGGCTGATTTATATCCGTACGTACTTACATTTGATATATTATTACCTATAACGTCCATTTTAATCTGCTGAGTTTTTAATCCTGCGATTCCTGAAAATAATGATCTTAACATAATAATAACCTCCTAAAATTTTTACACTGTTCTGAAGCCGTCTGTCATTCAGACTCCAGTAGTAGCTTCCTTTAAAAGGTCCGGCTACATAATAACAGTTCCATCAATGTTTGTAAATACATTACCCTGAAGCTCGTCATTTGCTACAGTGGTAATAACCATGTTGTTTTTAACACTTACGATATATGCTGCTGAATCTATAAGAATAAGTGTATCATCAAGTCCCTTTTCCCCCGCAAGCTTTATTCCTTCGTTGAGACGTAATAGATTTTCATGTGACAAATCTATATTTCGTTCTGCTACACGATTCATTGCATGTTTTGAAAAATTTACCCCTGATGATTCAATATCAACCTTGCTATCAGCATTAATCTGTGCATCCAGAATATCTTTAAAAGATTCTTTTGGAATATTTTCTTTCTGCGTGTACTCTGTTGGTATCGTCTGGGGAACGCCTGTTGTTATAGGCGTACTTAAACGTCTTAAAGTTAAAAAATCATCCATTCTAACAGACCCCCTTTTGCTGTAATGTCATTAAACTTTTATTTTGTAATAAGTAATCATCCTAATGCATCTGATACAGTTGCATCATAACCAGAAACTAACGGCGGATTAACTGGTATTGTTGGTTTAATCTGTGAGTTATCTGTTCCTGTACTTCCGCTTGAAGAGCTCAATGACTCTCCTACTGCCTGAATTTGTGATAGCTTGAATGTTTTTTCATTTACCTGGACCTCATATTCACCATCTTTTATAAGAAGTTTTTGTACAGGTCCTGTTTCATTTATCTGATTACCATTGCTGTATTTGGAAGCAGCTACTTCTTTGCCTATCATAGACATTGCATAATTCTGTTGGGTATATTTTGTCATTTCCTGCATTGCCTGTAATGACGAGTATTGTGTAAGCTGTGCCATATATTCTGAGTCACTCGTTGGGTTCATAAAATTCTGATTTGTAAGCTGAGTAATCATCAGTGAAAAAAAGTCTTTAACTGAAAGTGATCCGTTATCTTCTTTAGCATATGTTATGCCATATTTCTTTGAAAGATCTTCAACAGAATCCTTTCCGGCTGAATTAAGAATATTTGAGTAATTTCTGTCACCGCCTGAATTAATATTACTTATCGGCATTATAACCCTCCATTCTGCATTTTGTCATTGAGATAATTATTATATATATCTGTTGAGTATAGTATTACCTATTATTGACGGCATTATTGTAAGTGCCGGCTCTTCATTCGCATTACTGTCTGCCGTATAATCCTGTCCGCCTGAATGCCAGTGTCTTTGTGATTGATTCTGATTTTTCTGGAAATCCTGATTATATGAAAATCCTTGACTAAACTGATATCTGCTGCCGTTGTCATCCGGTCTCTGATATATTACCGGCTGGATTTCAGCGTTATGTGAACTTAGCATATTATGAAGTATACCAATATCTCGGTTAAGCAGCTGTGCGGTCTTCTCATTTGAAGCTATCATTTTAACAAGAACAGCATCATCTGATTTAATAAGTTTAACTGTTATATCACCAAGGCCATGAGGTGAAAGCTTGATTATAAATTCCTTTTTGTCATTTATGATTCCATCGTCAAGTGCATCAAATGTCTGTGAAGATATTTCCTTCTCCATTACCGTGTCTTCCATTGAAATATTTGATACTCTTGCAAAATCCAATGAATTAAGGGTAACTGCATTATGCATTATTGATTCGAAATCAGATAACTCTTCTAGCTGTGAATCCGGATTTTTGTTTACTTCATCTGTTGATTTACCAGCCATTTTCATACCGATAAAATCATTTCCGGAATCTGTATGTTCGCTACTTCTGTCATTGTTATTGTCTGAGACAACAGTTTTTTGATTATTACGTAAATGCATCTGAATATTATCTGGTGATAAATTTCTGTTATTGTGATTTGCTAAAATTTCATCTGATTTATCATCATTCTGCACCTGAGATGAATAAACCATTTGATTATCAGTATCTGATACGTTATTATCTGAATACGGTTTATAATCTGACTGAAGTTTTTCATTCTGATATATTTTTGAATTATCATTTAAGTTATTTCTTATCTGGGCATCAGATTGACTGAACTCAAACTTATTATTAACTACATCAGACTGAATTTTTTGTGCTTTCATATTTTCACTTGTCTGCACTTCTTCAGCTTTTATATCGTTTTGCGGATTGTAATGTATCTGTGATTCTGAATCTGCATTTACATTAATCTGTGTTGTAAAAGCATTATTCTGATTTTCATTATCATATTGTAAATGTGGCTCTGGCATTGAATCAGATTTTATATGTACGGCTCCTGGCTTTACATAATTTTCAGTCTGTGGCTGTACCTTGACTTCTGCATTTGCGTGTGTATCTGTTGTAACTGCTTCTGCTTGCAGCTTTGTCTGTACTTCTTGTGGTTTTATCTGATCTTCAGATTCTGGCTGTACTTTTACTTCTGCATTTGCCTGTACTGCCTGTGGTTTTATCTGATTTTCAGACTTGAACTGTACTTTTGCTTCTGTGTTTATCTGTACTGCCTGTGGTCTTATCTGATCTTCAGAATATACTGACTGTACTTTTACTTCTGCATTTGTATGCGGCTCTGTTCCACCTACTCTTGCTTCTGTGTTTATCTGTACTGCCTGTGGTCTTATCTGATCTTCAGAATATACTGACTGTACTTTTACTTCTGCATTTGTATGCGGCTCTGTTCCACCTACTCTTGCTTCTGTGTTTATCTGTACTGCCTGTGGTCTTATCTGATCTTCAGAATATACTGACTGTACTTTTACTTCTGCATTTGTATGTACTTCTTGCTGTTTTATCTGATCTTCAGATACCGTGTGTACTTTGAATTCTGCATTCATATCTGCCTGTATTGATTGTGACGTTAATGAATCCTCAATATTTAGCTGTATTTTTGTTTTTCTATTTACAGCAGGTTCTGTCACCTTTTCCTCTGCATTTGACTTTGTGTTGGCTGATTCAGGGTTTGACCAGTTTATATCCGTGCTTATCAATGAAGTATTAATTTCATTTTCTGATTGAATATTTACTTTTGCAGATTCAGAACTATCCGGTGCAGAATATGAATTATACTGAAATTGATCATACGCAAAATATGAATCAGTTGCCAGACCAATCTGTGTTTGATGAGTTATGTTATCACTATCTGAGGTTGAAGTTATTTTTACTTTTGTGTTCATATTTTTATCATCTGATTCTGTATTGTCGGTATTAATCGTTTTTTCAGATGAATTGTTGTCCTGTAAATTACCGATTTTACTTTTAAAATCTTTAATTATATCAGATTGAAAACTTTCGGATTTTACAGGTTGAGTAACTTCACGTTTTACAGATTCAATACCTTCACGTTTTACAGGTTCAGTAACTTCACATTTTACAGGTTCAATACCTTCACGTTTTACAGGTTCAATACCTTCACGTTTTACAGGTTCAATACCTTCACGTTTTACAGGTTCAATACCTTCACGTTTTACAGGTTCAATACCTTCACGTTTTACAGGTTCAATACCTTCACGTTTTACAGGTTCAATACCTTCACGTTTTACAGGTTCAATACCTTCACGTTTTACAGGTTCAATACCTTCACGTTTTACAGGTTCAATACCTTCACGTTTTACAGGTTCAGTAACTTCACATTTTACAGGTTCAATACCTTCACGTTTTACAAGTTCAGTAACTTCACATTTTACAGGTTCAGTACTTTTACATTTAATACTTTGCGGATTTTCCAGACTACGTACCATTCTGCCTGAAAAATTATCATATGTATCATTTGTTTGATGCTGATCCTGTACAATAACATTTTCATCTGATACCGTTTGTTGATTTTCAGTGTCAGATAAAAAACAAATCTGTATTTTTTCTAAATCTTCCCCATTTATTTCATTTACCTGTACCTCAGAATCAAATCCGTCTGATTTATTAAGCTTAACTAGTTGATTATTCATCTGAATTACACATTCTTTATTGGTAATGCCGGCAACTCCCTGTGAAAACAGTGACTGCAGAACTGCATCCGTCATTTTAACTGCTACCGGAGTATCAGGAACATTAGTATTTAATTCTCCTGTAATTGACTTCTGTTGTAACACATCAATAAATCCTGTCCCAGCCATAACATTTTTCAGACCATCTGTACTTGCCTTTACACCCTGAACCAGACATTGACTTATATCAAATGCCATATCACTCACTCTCTCCATTTTTCCTCACCTCCTTTCAAGTATACTTTATAATTAACTGAAAATAAATTTCATAGATAAATTCTATTCTTTTATATTTAGTGCATAAACATCTTCTTTGTTATGTATAAGTTTAAACGATAAAAATTCCTCTATCGCACGTTCATTTTCCTTATCAAGAAGATATAAATACTCTGATTTCTGATTTTCTTCAAGTTTATCCAGGCCGGAAACTTCCTGAGAAATCCTGACAACCACCTTGCGTTGTTTTTCAATCAGACTGTCCAGTACATCCATCTGTATTCTTAATTGTGACTGTTCACGGCGTACTGCTTCCTTTTTCATTTCATAAATCTGAATTTCTCTTACACTTGTGCCAACACGCATGTCATTATCAGATGACATACATAGATCTCTGATTTCATCATTAAGTTCATTATATCTTGCTTCAATATAATTATATTCAGAATACAGACTCAGCAGATAGTTTTTTTCTCTTTCCATCATCTGTCTCTTATAATCTCTCATTTTCCTCAATGGAAATTCAAACTTTTTCATTTAAAATTCCTTCAATCTATTTTACAATGTTAAGCATATTTGTAATCGTTTCATCCATTGTATATCGCTTGTCAACCGGCTGCTGCAAAAATTTATTTATTGCATCAATGCGATTAATTGCGTAATCAAGCTCCTGATTACTTCCTGCTTTATATGCACCAATTGAAATCAGATCCTGATTCTCCTGATATATAGACATTATCTTTCTTATCTGACCAGCTACTTTTTTCTGATCCGGAGTGGCTATCTCTGACATAAGACGACTGATGCTCGCAAGAACGTCAATTGCCGGATAATGATTCTTCATAGCTATTTTTCTGGACAACATTATGTGTCCGTCAATAATACCTCTTACAGTATCCGAAATAGGTTCATTTGAATCATCACCTTCTACAAGAACTGTAAAAATACCAGTGATTGAACCTTTTTCAAAATTTCCACAGCGCTCAAGAAGCTTTGGAAGTGATGCATAAATTGATGGTGTATAACCCCTTGCTATCGGAGGTTCTCCTACACTGAGTCCTATTTCCCTTTCTGCCATACAAAAACGAGTCAGTGAATCCATCATTAAAAGAACATCCTTGCCCTGATCCTTAAAATACTCGGCAATAGTCGTTGCTGTCTGAGCACATTTGGATCTGAGCATTGCAGGCTGGTCTGATGTTGCAACAACAAGTACACTTCGTTTTACACCTTCAGGACCAAGGTCTTTATTTATAAATTCCATAAGTTCTCGTCCACGTTCTCCTACCAGTGCAATAACGTTAACGTCTGCTTTGATATTTCGTGCTATCATACCCATCAGGGTACTTTTACCTACACCACTTCCGGCAAATATGCCCATTCTTTGTCCTTTGCCAATGGTGAGCATTCCGTCTATGGCTTTTACTCCAAATTCAATTGATTCCCTTATTGGCGGCCTTCTCATAGGATTTGACGGTGTTCCGTTTATTGTGTAATACAAATCAGATTGTATTTCACCTTTTCCGTCAATAGGATTTCCAAGTGCATCAACGGTACGTCCTATAAGGCTTTCGCTCATCTTTACCCTGAGTTTTTGCCCTGTATTGCTTACAAAGCTTCCGTATCCTATTCCCTCTATATCCTCATACGGCATAAGAAGTACTTTATTGTTTTTAAAGCCTACTACTTCCGATAATATGTTTTTTCTTTTTTTCCCTACTACTGATATATTGCATACGTCGCCGATATTACATGACATTCCTGAAGCCTCGACTGTCAGTCCGACAATTTGTTCAATTTTTCCGAGAATTGTATAAAAATTGTTCAATTTCATACTATGTCTGAGTTTCGCCTGATTTAACATACTCCTCATATTCTTCATCACTATCCTTGTATTTACTAAAATATTCACGTATGTTTTCTATTTGAGTAAGAACAGAAGCAACAATGACACCCTCTGCTGTATGAACAACACATGTTCCCTTATGTGCATCACGTCTTAGCTCAACCTCAATATTCTGTGACGGTCTTCCTTCAGAAAGAGAATTTTCTAATGCAGATGCTATGTTTCTTAATTTATCTGATATCTCAACTTTTATCCATTTGGCATCACGTATTGACTTTATAGCACTTCTTACCATAGGAAATATCATCGTGTCATCTTCATCAAGTTTCTGACAAACAAGCTTTTCTGCAACATCAAGAGAAAGTGCTTTAAGTTCTTTTGAATATATGGCGAAATATTCCTCCTGCGAGTTTCTCAACTCTTCAAGTAAATTTTCTAATTTCTTCATATATGAATTCAATTCATCTGCTTTAGCTTCAATTCCTTTCTGGAATCCATCATTATATGCCTTGCTGCATATTTCATCTGATTTTTTTTGAGCTTGCTCAATAATCTCATCGCATTCCTTTTTTGCATTCTCTTTTATTGCAGAAGCTTCCATCTCAGCCTGTTTAAGAATTGCATCTTTTTCAATAAGCAATTTTTCCTGTTCTGCCTGTAGATATTTTTCATTATCTTTTCTCATCTGTTCAAGAATATGATCATATTTATCTGTGTTATCGTCATTTGTGAATTCAGGTAACGATTTTTGAGGTATGCTGATAACACAGTCAGGTATTTTAACTGCCTCTTCAATTTTTATAACATCTTCTGATTTAAAAATCCGATGCAATCAATTCACTTCCTCTGATTTTCAAATAATAATAACTTATTTGTTCTATTGAGCCTTATTATAAAACCTTGAAAATTATGTATCCGTAATGTATAAATCTAACCGGAACAGTTCCACATAATCCGGAATACTTAAAACCATGGGGATTTGCCCTATAAAGCTCAGTAGTAACAATTATTCCTTCATTAATGAACGAATAAGAGCTGCAGCGATCTCAGGATTTTTAAGTGCAAATTCCTTAACCTCATTTGCTGTTGCTGTTGACTGTCCTGAACGTTCCTTTGCTTCTTCTTCAATACTCTTTCGCATTCTGTCTTCTTCAATAGATTTTTTCATTCTTTCAACCTGATCCTGACTTTCTGCCCTTGCCTGAGCAATCTTTCTTTTAGCTCTTCTGTTTATAACAAATATAACAACTATAACAAGAGCAAGTACAAACGCTGCTGCCAATATGAGTAAATATCTGAACAATTTTCTCTTAAGCAGATTTGCAAGAGGAGATGTACCCTGCTGTTCCTCATCTTCAATCGGTAAAATTCCTTCTGCCAGTTTAGCTGAAACTGATATTTTTTCTTCAGCAATATTTGTAGCATTTTTTACAAGCTGAGTCAGCATATTTCTTTCATCTGCTGTAAGTACTCCTGACGGTGTAGTAACAACAACTGAGATACTTGCGTCTGTAATACCACCCTGTGCCTTTTCAGTCTGGGTCAGCATATAACCTATAGCCCATTCTGTATTTCTTTCATATTCTGGTGTATTGTCGCTGTTTAAATTATCTTCAAGATTCCCATAGTTAGGAATATCAGTATTGTTTTCTTCACCGACAACACCGCCGTTATCAACTACACCATTTGTATTATATTTAATACCCTCTTTTTGTTTTACTCCCTCACCATCGTCATCAGTGATAAGTTCTTTGACTTCCTGTGTTATCTTATCATAATCAACTGTTACTGAAGCTACTGCAATTACTCCGTCTTCTCCGTAAATAGAAGATAAAATCTTTTCTGCATTTTCCTCATATTGATTTTTAATTATATTTACATAGTTGATACGATCTTCCTGATTATATTCTCCTTCTTCCTTTTCCTCAGCACCAAAAAGTTCTTTTCCTGAAGATGCATCAATTACTTTTACATCCTCCGGTTTTATCTGCTGAGCACTGTATGCTACAATATTTTTTATTGCATTGACCTGTTCTCCTGTAAATGAATCAGGAGCAGAAAGTGTAAGCATTACACTTGCAGTGGCCTTTTCTTCATTTTCTTTCCATACATAATTTGACGTTTCCGGAAGACTTATTGTAACTATAGCTCCCTTTACACCGTCTATTCTTTTAATTGTGGTCTGCATCCTGTCCTGAAGTTCAAAACGCAGGGTTTGTTTCTTTTCAAACTCACTCATTGTCATGCTTAAATTATCAAAAAACGTTCCATACGAAGGTGTGGACTGAGGATATCCCATATCAGCAAGTTTATATACAAGAGAATCCCATTGATCTTCACGTACTTCAATCTCACCAACGGAATTGAGTTTAGTCTCAACTCCCATATTCTGCAGTTCAAGATAGACCTGTGTTGATTCTTCATTTGTCATACCAGGAAATAAGACTATCCAACCATTTGAAGAGTTAAGTATAACAGTTAATACTATTGCAGCCGCCAGAACTGCTCCGGCTCCTGAAATAATAATGATTTTAATTTTTTTGCTTAGCCCTTTCCAGACCGATTTTATCTTTTCCCATATCTTCTTTATTTTATCTTTCATTTAAATAATCATACTCCACATAAAACTCTCACATTCTTTAATATGTTTGCTGCAGATATACGTTCTGACTAAGGTCATTTCATATTTTTTATACATCAGGAGCAATGAACGCTGTTTTCGGAAGCCGATAAGAAATTCACATTCTTATTCATTGTGTCATGTCCTGTACTGCCTTGAATATTTATATCTGCATCTGCATTATTTCCTTGTATGCATTTACTGCACGTGTCGTAAGCTGTACTGTTGTTTCTATTGCAACAGATGCCTTTGTTGCATCAATCATTGCGCCTTCAATATCATCTGTTTTTCCCATAGACACTGCATAAGCACTGTTAAGTGATGTCTGTTCAAGATTTTTTACGTCTAATATTTTCTGCTTAAGAGTATCTGCAAATGAACCTGTAGTGTTTTTTATTCCTGATACTGTTGCTATATTACCTGTTCTGCTGGTGTTTATTTCAGATAGAGACGGCATTTGTGTAAGTGGAACTATAAATGTTGTATCAATCATATTTTCTCATATCCTTTTTTGTTATTTATCTTCCGATTTCTAAAGCTTTTGACGCCATTGCTTTTATAACACTCAATGCTGAAACATTTGCTTCATATACTCTTGAAGCTTCCATGAGATCAAGCTGTTCTTCGGTATTGTTTACATTAGGATAATATATGTATCCATCCTCATCAGCCTGGGGATTTTCAGGATCATATACTGGTCTGAAATCTTCCTGGCTTTCATCAATTTTTTTAATCTGTACTCCACCACCTGAAATGGTATCAAGTGTATCACTGAAAGTCGGTTTTCTTTCTTCAAAAATAACCTGCTTTCTTCTGTAAGGATCTTTGCCGTCTGTGCCAATTGTATTCTGATTTGCAATGTTCTGCAGAATAATATTTGATCTGAACCGTTCCGCAGTCAAAGCAGAGCCTGTTATATTAAGTGCGTTTAAAAATGCCATTTTTACCCCACCTTTTTATCACTTGAAATTTGCATTTGTCATTATATATCTTGTGTCAGAAATTACTGAATTCATTTTTTGAATTACAGCTGCTGACTGGATATATGCTCTGTATAATTCAAGATTTTCTGCTTCTACGTCTACGTTGTTTCCGTCAATCTGTACTTCTGTCTCATCACGTTGTCCGACAGTAGCTTCAAATTTGTACTTGTTATTATCCTCAATAGAATTTTCAAGGGCATTTTCAAATGAAAATGTTCTGAGTTTGTAGTTCGGAGTGTCGATATTTGCAATATTCTGCGTATGTATCTGCTGTTTTAATGACATAGCTTTTATGCCGCTTTCCATTGCCTTAAACTGAAGTGAATCTAAAATCAAAACCCATTCCTCCCAAATTTAGCTATTTGACCAATATGTACCAAACAATTTATAACAAATAGTATGATTATATTATTATACAACAATAGAACCTAAATTTCAAGTAAATTATATAAATTTAGACGAATTTATATTGAAAAAATATAGTAAATCTGAAATAAAGCCATATTCGTTTCAAATTTATTTTTTATCATATCATTTTCCAATAATATGCCGTATACGGTGAAAGCTGGCTTCCATTTGCAAATTCATGCATATCTCCGCTGATCATATCTACAGCTTTTTCTCCCCCTGAATCAAAATATGCAGTATAAGGTTCACTGTCAGCATTTATAGCAACAAGTATACGTTCACCGTCAGCATTACGTTCAAAAATGCACTGTTTATTTGTAAGATGTACAATTCTGAATCCTCCGTAACACAGTGTATGGCTCTCTTTATGAGCCGAAGCAAGAACTGATATCCATTCTGTAAGTGAATTTTCAACCGGTTCTTCAAAGCTTACTCTCAGTGCAGGATCTCCTTCACTTTTGCTCGCTTTTGTACCCCATTCACTTCCATAATAAATACATGGTATTCCAGGCATGCCAAACATAAGAGCATATATAAGAGGAAGATGCTCCTGGTTTGTAAGCTGACTTGCAATTCTTGAAACATCATGATTATCCACAAAGGACAAAAGATGCATTCCCCTGTACCTGCACCAATCCTCTGGCCCGAACTGGCTTTTCAGTGAATGGCATATTTCAAACATATTCATGCTGTTAAAGCTTGAATACAGTCCTTTATAGCATTCATAGTTTGTTGCACTGTGCAGCATGCTGCCATTTACAAACATACTGTAATCCCCGTGCAGCAGCTCACCTATTAACAGAAAATCAGGTTTTATCTGAACACACGTGCCTCTTAATCTTTTAATGAATTCATGGTCAAGACAGTATGCGACGTCAAGGCGCAGTCCGTCAATGTCAAATTCATTTATCCATCCTTTTATACATTCAAAAATATGATTTATAACATCTTCGTTTCTAAGATTAAGCTTTACAAGGTCAAAACAGCCCTCCCAGCCCTCATACCAGAGTCCGTCGTTATAATTTGAATTTCCTGAGAAATTTATAAAGAACCAATCTTTGTACTGTGAACCTTCGCGGTTTTTCAGAACATCCTGAAAAGCCCAGAATCCCCTTCCTACATGATTAAATACACCGTCAAGAACTACTTTGATATCACTATCATGAAGCTGACGGCACAACTGTGCAAAATCATCGTTTGTTCCCAATCTTGCGTCTATCTTTGTATAGTCACGTGTATTGTAGCCATGAGTATCTGACTCAAAAACAGGTGAAAAATAAATTGCATTGCATCCTGTCTTTTTTATATGCGGTATCCATTTTGAAACTTTCAAAATATTTTCTGCAACAACACCGTCATTTTCAAATGATGCTCCGCAGAATCCCAATGGATATATCTGATAAAAAACACTTTCATATGCCCACATCTTCAAATCCCCCTTTATATATTATTTTATTCAAATAAGTCTTGATCGTTCTTAATGTGGCAATGTCAATCACAGCGACACATTTACATTGAAACAGGAGGCTCAACTTCTGCTGAATGTGGATATGGAACCCCCTGTCTAAGAGGCTCGGTACATATTGCCTAAGTTATAATCTGATAGGATTATTAAACATAGTCTAACCCTAAATACACTTCTGATATTTTTAAAGCAGCATTTTTGTTTATTTTGCCGACAGTATGTCGAAAAAGTACATTTCAAGGAACATGTTTTATGTTTGTGAAAAGCAACACTTTATAACATATTTTTTTAAGTATTATTTTATATTATATCTTATTTATAACACAATATCAATACATTTTGAATTATTTAGTTACTTTTAATAAAAAAAATACGATTTATAATGCAAGATGTCATCTTGCATTATAAATCGTATCATAAAAACAAAAAGGCGGACTAAATTCAAGTCCGCCTTCGAGTCTGCTTTATAAAAGCCCCCATTAATATTTGCGTTTACGAGCTGCTTCGGACTTCTTCTTACGTTTTACCGAAGGCTTTTCGTAGTGTTCTCTCTTACGAACCTCAGCGATAACGCCATCCTTTGCGCATGATCTCTTGAAGCGCTTAAGTGCTGTATCTAAAGATTCATTTTTTCCAACACGAACTTCTGCCATTTTATTCCCTCCCTTTGCCGCTAAGACAGAGGTTTATACTAAACCATTTGTAATTTGTAAGCAATCACAAATGTCAGTCGTCAAAATCAAATATCTCCTCTGCGAATAATGTAGCATCATGATTTTATATGATTTAATTGATATATGTTGAATATCAGTTAATAGCTAAATTAAAATCACCACTAATTCATATGAATAACATGTTTTTATTTTACCATATTAACAAGTGAGTTGTCAAGACAATTTTCAATTAATATGGTATTTTGTTACCTTGCAACAAAATTCACAAGTTTATTTGGTACATATATCTGTTTTAAAATAGTCTTTCCAGTTATAGATTCTGCAACCTTCTCATCTTCAAGTGCTATTTTAAATATATCTTCTTTTGTTGAATCAGCAGGAACCATAATTTTTGACTTTAGCTTTCCGTTTATCTGAAGAACAATTTCAATTGTTGAATCCACACAAAGTGAATCATCATATTTTACCCATACCTGATCATGAATATATCCTTCATATCCACATGCTGTATAAATTTCTTCCGTTATATGAGGTGCAAAAGGATTAAGCATTATCAGAAAATCTTTAAATTCCCTGCGATTTATATTTCCTATATCTGCAATATCATTCAGAAGTCCCATCATCGCTGCTATGGCTGTATTAAATTTAAGTGACTCTATATCCTCTGATACCTTCTTTATGGTTTTATGGAATGAAGACATAAGTTCGCTTCTGTACTCATCACCATCAATTATATTTTCCTGGAGTGACCAGATTCTTTCAAGGAATCTCTTACAGCCCTTTATACTTGAATTGCTCCACGGAGCTGTTTTTTCAAAGTCACCTATAAACATTTCATAAAGTCTTAATGTGTCTGCACCGTATTCTGCAATTACATCATCAGGATTTATTACGTTTCCTCTTGACTTGGACATTTTTTCACCGTTTTCTCCAAGTATGAATCCGTGACTTGTACGTCTCTCATATGGTTCTTTTTGTGTTGTAACACCTATATCATACAGAAACTTGTGCCAGAAACGTGAATAAAGAAGATGAAGTGTTGTATGCTCCATACCTCCGTTATACCAGTCAACAGGCATCCAGTAATCAATAGCTTCTTTTGAAGCAAGTTCATTTTTATTATGCGGATCACAGTAGCGAAGAAAATACCATGATGAACCTGCCCACTGAGGCATTGTATCTGTTTCACGCTTTGCAGGTCCTCCGCAATGAGGACATGTTGTATTTATAAAGCTTTCGAGTGTTGAAAGCGGGCTTTCTCCGTTATCAGTAGGCATATAGCTGTCTACTTCAGGCAATGTAAGCGGAAGTTCACTCTCAGGGATTGCTACATAGCCACATTTATCACAGTCAACTATAGGAATAGGTTCACCCCAATATCTTTGTCTTGAGAATACCCAGTCCCTGAGTTTGAAGTTTACCTTCGGTGTTCCTTTGCCTGTATTTTCAAGCCATTCTTTTATTTTAATCTTTGCTTCTTCAACTGAAAGTCCGTTAAGGAAATCACTGTTTACCATAACTCCTGTCTGACAGTCAGTAAATGCTTCTTCTTCAACATTTCCGCCCTTTACAACTTCAATAACAGGAAGTCCGAATACCTTTGCAAATTCGTAATCTCTTGTATCATGTGCAGGAACTGCCATAATAGCACCTGTACCATATGTCATAAGAACATAGTCAGAAATAAATATCGGAATCTCTTTTCCGTTTACAGGATTTACTGCCATCACGCCTTCAAGCTTAACTCCTGTTTTTTCTTTTACTATTTCAGTTCTTTCAAAGTCAGATTTTCTTGCTGCTTTTTCCTGATAAGCTTTTATCTCGTCATTGTTTTTAAGAACACCTTCCCATTTTTTTATGAGTGGGTGTTCCGGAGAAATAACCATATATGTTGCACCGAATAATGTATCCGGACGTGTAGTATAAACTGTGAGCTTATCACCTGTAGTAGCAGTGAAATCCACCTCCGCACCTGTTGAACGTCCTATCCAGTTTGTCTGTGTTGCCTTTATTCTTTCAAGATAATTTACTTCTGACAGATCATCAAGAAGTCTCTGCGCATATTCAGTAATCTTAAGCATCCACTGAGATTTTACTTTTCTGATTACTTCTCCGCCGCATCTCTCACAAACACCACCAACAACTTCTTCATTTGCAAGAACAACCTTACATGATGTGCACCAGTTTACTGCCATTTCTTTTTTATATGCAAGACCTTTTTTAAACATCTGAAGGAATATCCACTGTGTCCATTTGAAATAATCCTTATCTGTAGTATTTATCTCTCTGTCCCAGTCAAATGAAAGGCCAAGTGCCTTAAGCTGACCTTTGAATCTTGCAATATTTTTCTGTGTTACTATTGCAGGATGAATTTTATTTTTAATTGCATAATTTTCTGTAGGAAGACCAAATGCATCCCAGCCCATAGGGAAAAGAACATTGTAACCCTCAAGACGTTTTTTTCTTGATACAATATCCATCGCTGTATACGGACGTGGATGTCCGATATGAAGGCCCTGTCCTGACGGATAAGGAAACTCTACAAGTGCATAGAATTTTAGTTTTGTATAATCCTCTTCAGCTCTGAAGCATTTTTTATCATCCCAAATTTTCTGCCATTTTGATTCAATAGCAGTAAAATCATATCTGCTCATTAACAATAAACTCCTTTAAAGATATTTTTAAAAACCTTGCAATATGTAAGCAGAGTAACCTGCATGATCAGGTCTGTCAGAAAACTGCTGCCCAAAAGTCAGCATATACTGCTCTGCGGTCTTAATAAATTAGTCTAAAAATTCAGAAATATCAACATGCTCACCATCGGCCCACAGGCGTTCAAGTTTATAGAAATCTCTTGTATCTTTATGAAATACATGAACTATAATATCAGAATAATCAACAATTATCCAGTTTGAGCCATTATATCCCTCTGTTCTGGTAGGCTTGACACCCTCCTGTGAAAGAACAAATTCAACCTCATCTGCCAAAGTTTTTGTATGTGTGGTGCTTGTACCATTAGCAATAACAAAATAATCTGTAAGTATCGTCAGATCCTTTATTCCGAGAACTTCAATATTTTCTGCTTTCTTAGAATCAAGTGTCTTTACAATTTTTTTTAGTTTTTCTTTCATTTCCATAAATTTTTATTCATCCTTCTCTGATTAATTAAAATAGTGAATATTATCCATTAGTCTTCTTCAGGATTTCTAGGAACGGATGGTGTATTTCCATTTGAAATATCATCAAAATTACTTACATCATCATCATAGTAATCAGTAGTATTCATTACTTCATTTATATTAAGTTCATCAGCTGTCATTTCTTTCTGATATGGTCTGAAAATCTCGTTAAGCATATCTACAGTTTGTTCTTCATGAATTGACCAGCCCCAGTATTCATTTATAACACCAGGTTCAAGAGATTCTCCAGGTACCATTCTTACTGTTACATTTTCCATCGGAACAGTCTGTGCAAAATCAGATAAAATTCCTATTTCGCTCATATCAAGATCTGACATCAGGTATTGTTTAAGTGTCGGATATACTTTTAATATTTTCATAGTACCGAGATCCTTGACCTTCTGCATAGTAGCAGCAAGGAATAATCTCTGTGCTTTTACTCTGCCTATATCACCCTCAAGATAGTCATGGCGGAATCTTACAAACCATTCTGACTGCTCACCGGTAAGTGTCTGCTGTCCTGCATAAATAATCTTATCTTTTTCATATATTACATCCTCAGGAACATTTATCGGTATTCCGTTTATAGCATCAACAACAGGTGCAATATTATTACAGTTTATTCCTATATAGCTGTCTATCGGTATTCCCAACATATCACGTACGCAGCTTACAACCTTATTGATAGAAGAACCTTCTTCTGTTCCCTCTGAATAAACACTGTTTATTTTTCCTGTGGCTGCATTTGTAAATTCAGGTCCTACATAGCAGTCTCTTGGAATCTGAAGTATGTTTATTTTTGCTGCATTGAGATCAAATACAAAAAGCATCATTACGTCTGTATTAAGCTCTTCCTCGTCCATACCAAGAGCGAGAACAGTATACTGTCCTTCAATGTACTGGTTAAGATCAAGTCCGTCATAAATAGAACCTGCATCCATTGGTTTTAAAATATAGCTGTTTGTATCTTCAAGAAGTTCTCCCTGTTTTCCGACAAATGGCTTTTGTGCTGAGATTATTGACTTTACAATAGCACTTACAAGGAAAAAAGCGACTACAAGTGTAATTAAAAGTATGAAAAAGTCTCTCAAAACTCTTAGTTTTTTATTCTTAACCATAATTTATTTCCTTTCCTGATTATGTTTACTTTCAACATAAAGATACTGGTTATAAGCCTGTATGGTATACTCCGGAATAAGTCCTCTTTTTTCGATTACTGACTGTATAGAGAATACAACAGCTTCAAGCATTGTTTTATCCAGCTCCTGATATGCCAGCTTTCTGAATCTTTTTACATCCTTATAGGTGCGGTCTGCTGATATAAGATCACCTATATACACGATTTCCTCAAGCTTTGTCATACCAGCCCTTGCAACTGTATGAAAACGAACGGCATTTATTATATCGATGTCATTTATTTTCATATCATTCTTTACAAATCCGGCACCTGCTATAGCATGCCATAATGCCTTTGTTTCAAGTTCAGCCTTTGAAATTGCAAGATTGCTGTCAACAGCCTTCTGTTTAAGTTGATCTACCGGCAGTTCTTTGCATATGTCATGAACCAGTCCTGCAAAATAAGCTTTTTCTTCATCGGAATCGTATATTTGTGCAAGATGTCTGCACTCATCTGCGACATTTAATGAATGAATGTATCTTTTCTCAGACAAACGAGTTCGTAAAATCTCTTTAACATTGTCAACACTGTACAATAAATATCACCAACCTGCTATTTATACAAATTATTTAATCTTATATATTGTACTACTTTTTCAGGCAAATAGCAAGAAAATTTTTCATCCTTTTTAATTTTTTCACGTATTTCAGTTGATGAAATAACATATGGATCTGAATCTATTATTTTGATTTCACCATATTTTCTAAGAAAATCAGCTTTTTTTTCAAGGATTGCTATATCATCATTTTCACGTGATACCACTGCCAGATCTACCATTTTTAAAACATCCTGATATCTGTACCAACTATCAAAGCTCATGAGCATATCACTTCCGATAAGCATAAATATCCGGTCTGTCGGAAACTGCTCTCTGAAATATCCTGCTGTATAAACGGAATAACTTTTTCCTGAACGTTTAAGCTCATAGTCACTTACCTGAAATTTCTGTATTCCCGATACTGCAAGGCTGCACATTTTAAATCTGTCGTCATTTGAGCATAAATTTTCAGCAGATTTATGGGGCGGTATATTGGATGGAATAAAAATCAATCTGTCAAGCTTTAGTTCATGTAATGCCATCTCAGCAAGATGCATGTGCCCGTTATGAACCGGATTGAATGTGCCTCCGAAAATTCCTACTGATGACATATCAGAGTTTTATATCAATAACAGGATTTTTGCTGTTTCTTTTAAAAAGCACAAATCTGCTGCCTATTACATGAACTACTTCTGATTCTGTTCTTTCTGCAATTTCAGATGCAACTTCCCTGGCATCAAGAGGACAGTTATCAAGAACTCTTAATTTTATTAATTCCCTTGCCCTTAATGCATCCTTTACCTGTGTAATCAGCGTATCCTGTATTCCTGACTTACCTATCTGAAATATTGTTTCATATGTGCTTGCTATTCCTCTGAGAGTTGCTCTTTGTTTACTTGTAAGCATATTATCAATCCTTTTTATTTTTATATTTTAATAAATCTGAAAACTTTCTTAATGCATCTGATCTGTGACTCACAGCATTTTTCTCCTGACTGTCCATCTGGGCAAATGACCTGTCTCCGTAAATAAATACAGGATCATATCCGAAGCCGTTTTCCCCTTCAGGTTTTTCCCCTATAATACCTTCGCATGTACCTCTTATAATTGTTTTTATACCATTGGAATCAATGTAGCATATAACACAAACAAATCTTGCTGTTCTTTTTTCTTTTCCTACTCCGTCAAGCTCACTAAGAAGCTTTTGGCAGCGTTCCTGATCTGTAGCATTTTCACCTGCATACCTGTGTGACAATACACCTGGCGCTCCGTTTAAATAATCCACCTCCAGACCACTGTCATCTGAAATAACTGCTGTACCCTTAAGCTTATAGATTTCCTCTGCCTTGAGTGCAGCATTTTCCTCAAATGTTGATCCGGTTTCATCAACTTCTATATTTATTCCTGCTTCAGACTGTGAAATAACATCATATCCCAGAGGCTTAAGGATATTACTTATTTCATCAAGCTTATGTCTATTGTTGGATGCCAGTATTATTTTCATAAACAGACCTACTTCTTATCTTTATTCTTCTTTTTCTTATTTTTAAACCACCCGAATCCGAAATTTTTCTTCTTCTCATCATTTTCTTCTGATTCATTTTCAATTTCAGCCATATCAACATCTTCAGTTGTGTCTGTAACTGAAGATGTATCTGAAAATGCTTCTTTGATAATATCATCTGCATCACATTCATATTGATTGTATACAGGTACATCCATATATCTTTGATGGTTTACATGCTTTGCTTTATCCTGTGAATGATTATCATTGCCTGTTGTTTCTTCCACAGTTTCTGTCTGAACAGCTTCATCTGTTGTTTCTTCCATAGCTTCTGTCTGAACAGCTTCGTCCGCTGCTTCTTCATCAGCTTTTATTTCAGAAATCAAATCCTCGTCTTCTTTTTCCTTTCCGATTGCAGAATCATCTTCTGAATCCTGATCATCTTCGTATTCATGCTCTTCACTGCTTAATACATCATCGTCGAACAATGCATTAACAAAATCAGCACTGTCAAACTCCTGAAGATCATCAATTTTTTCTCCCAGACCTATAAGCTTTACCGGAATATTAAGTTCATTTTTTATAGAAATAACTATTCCGCCCTTTGCTGTACCATCAAGCTTGGTAAGCACTATTCCTGTGATATCAGCAACTTCTTTGAAAAGCTTGGCCTGATTTACAGCGTTCTGTCCTGTTGTTGCATCAAGTACAAGCAGTATTTCTCTTGAACAATCCTGTGCCTGCTGTGTAATGATCCTGTTTATTTTCGCAAGCTCTTCCATAAGATTTTTCTTGTTATGAAGTCTTCCCGCAGTATCAATAACAACTACATCACACTTTCTTGCCTTTGCAGCTGTTACAGCATCAAATACGACTGCTGCCGCATCCGAACCCTCACTGTGCTTTATTATATCAACACCTGCCCGGTCAGTCCACACCTGAAGCTGATCAATTGCCGCTGCACGGAATGTATCGGCTGCTGCAACAAGAACTTTTTTGCCGTCTTTTTTAAGCTTATAGCATAGCTTTCCTATCGTAGTTGTTTTGCCTGCTCCATTTACACCTATTACCATGATAACAGACGGTGTAGTCGAAAGATCCAGCTTAATGTCATCCCCCATCATCTGTGCCACTATTTCATGAATAATATGCATAATCTCAGATGGATCTGTAATACCACGCTCTTTTATCTTTTTTCTTAGTTCCTCACAAATGGCTATGGATGTTTCAACACCTACATCACTCATTATAAGTGTTTCCTCAAGCTGTTCAAAAAGATCCTCATCTATTTTGGTAAATGAATTTAACAGCAGCTCTATTTTCGATACCATCTGCTGCTTTGTTTTCAGAAGACCTTTTTTTATCTTACTGAATAGTCCCATGAAAAATCCTCCTGTATATTAATTTATGGAATTACTGAATCTCATCAGGTATATCAACCTGATTCATTTTCAAAAGCTTGGACACACCATTCTGCTGCATTGTAACACCGTACAGAACATTTGCATGTTCCATAGTTCCTCGTCTGTGCGTTACAAGAATAAACTGGGTTGTATGTATGAAATTATTAAGATACATTGCGTATTTTCTTACATTTACCTCATCAAGCGCTGCATCTATTTCATCCAGAATACAAAATGGCGCAGGTTTTATCTTAAGTATTGCAAAATATATTGCAATAGCAACAAATGTCTGTTCTCCTCCTGAAAGTGAAATCAGGTTTTTTATAACCTTTCCGGGTGGTGCAACAACTATTTCTATTCCCGACTCCAGAACATTTTCCGGATCTGTAAGTACAAGATCTGCTTTTCCGCCTCCGAAAAGTTCTGTAAATATCGTTTTGAAATTTTCATTTATCTTTATAAAATTCTCTGCAAAAATTTTCTGCATATCAACAGTAAGATTATTTATAAGTTTCTCAAGCTCTTTTTTTGAAAGTTCAATGTCAGAAAGCTGAGATGATAAAAATTCGTATCTTTTAGCAACTTCCTTGTATTCTTCTATAGCAGAAACGTTTATGTTTCCTAATGCCTTTATTGAAGCTTTTATCTGATTTAACTGTTTTTGTGCCTCAACAGCATTTTCAATTTTTATTATTATTTTTTCTGCTTCAGAACGTGTGAATTCGTAGCTTTCCCACATCTGACTGACTATGACATCATAATCACGCTGCATTGTAATCTTTTTTTCATCAAGACGTGATATTTCACGTGATATACGTTCCTTATCATCATTTATCGATTTAAGGCCAGCTCTCATAGCAGTTATTGACTGCTCATATTCGTTGTGTAGAGATGAAGCTTCTTTTATATCATCCCTGTATCGTGCCACCTTTTGTGCAGATTCTTCAAGTAAAATCTTATTGTCTTTTATCTTACCATTCTTCACGGTAATTATCTGCTGCTGCTGTTTTAACTGGTCATCGAGCTGCTTTGTATTTTCTGATATTCCGGCAACTGATTCATTAATTTGCTTTATCTCAAGCTCAACAGCCTCAATATCCTTCTTAACACTCATATTTTTTAATTTGATATCATAAAGTTTTTCCGAAAGCTCCTTACGCCTTGCATGAAGCTCATCACGCATATTCTGCTGTGACGTAATTCCTGATTGGGCAGTTTCAATCTGTTTGTTTACACTCATGATCATTTTTTCAGACAATTCCAACTGTTTTGTATTTTCTGATATTTTAGTATCAATCTGAGATTTGCTGTCTGCATTTAATTGTAACTGATTATCAGTCTGCTGTAAAATTGAATCAAGGCTTTTAATTTCTGATCTGAGATTTATCTTATCTTCATTAAGTCTGGCCTTTTCTGATTTTACAGCCTCCATGTCAAGTTCAAGCTTATCAGTCTGAGCTTTAAGCTTCTGAACTTCCTGCCATATTGTATCCCGTACTTTATCAAGTTCTGAAATTTTTAAATTAAGGTCGTTTATCTCATTTTTTCTTGTAAGGACTCCGCTTGAATGAACTGCAGCACCGCCGGTAAATGAACCGCCTGCATTTACAATCTGTCCATCAAGAGTGACTATTCTGAATTTATATCCGTATTTTTTTGCTATTACAGATGCATAATCAATATCCTCTGCTATTACTGTTTTACCAAGAAGGTTTTTCATTATATGTGAATATGCACTGTCACATGATATTATTTCATTTCCTAAAGCTACAAATCCTGTCTCATTCTTAACGCCGCCCTCACTGAATTCATATGCTCTGACAGAAGTTACAGGGAGAAATGTTGCTCTTCCTTTTTTCATTTCCTTCAGAAGTGCTATGCATCGCTTTGCCGTATTTTCATTTTCAACTACTATATTCTGCAATGCGCCTCCGAGAGCAGTTTCTACCGCTGTTGCATACATCGCATCAACAGTAATAAGCTGTGCTACCGTACCATGTATACCGGATATTCTTGATGACTTTGAAGCTTTTATTATTTCCTTTACACTATAATTGAAACCTTCCATACTGTTTTCAAGGTCTGTAAGAAGATTTACCCTCTGCTGTTTTTCCTTTATTTCAAATACAGTCTTTTCATAAAGTGCTTTTTTCTCATCAAATTTCTGAATTTTTTTCTGATACATAAGTGAAAGGCCTGATAATCTGTTATCCGCCTGTTCCTGATCCGATTCAATATTTTTAAGAGTTTCTTCTGCAATTTTTATATCAGCTGAATATTTTTCTGATCTTTCAGCAAATTCCGTCATCTGTGCCATGACTGATTGAAGCTGCTGCTTTGCTTCCGATATCGTTATCTCAGATGCTGCAAGTTTTAGTTTTACATCATTCTGCTGAACATACAGCTGATTTATTTTAGTTTCTTTCTCTCCGAAACTTTTTTCAATATTCTGAGACTGCTCCTCAATATCTGTGAACGCCTGTTCGTTTTCACAAATCTGAGAATTAATATCCTTCTGATATTTTTTCAGATCTTCAAGCTTATTTTTAAGATGTGAAATTTTATCCCTGAGTAATTTCTGTGAGTTCTGCTCGCTGCCCTGACGTTGCTTTATTGATTCAATAAGACTTTTACTATGCTCAATATCATTTTCACATACAGCAATTTCTGATTTATATTCTGATGACTGACGTTCAGCATCAAGAATAAATGCCTTGTATTCATCTGTTTTGACTGTTATATCGCGCATTTTCTGATAAGCAATCTGTATCTGATGTTCTTCTTTTTCAATCTCATTTTCGATACCTTCATACTGTGCCGTGTAAATCAGAGAATCCTCTGAAAGCTTCTCTATAATACCTTTGAGCTCATTAAGTCTTCCTACCCACAGTGAAATTTCAAGCCGCTTTCTCTGTTCTGCCAGTTCTATAAATTTCTCAGCTTTCTGTGACTGTTCACGCAGAGGTTCCACTCTTGATTCAAGCTCAGAAACAATATCCTGAAGTCTGTTTATATTATCCTGCGACTGTATAAGTTTTCGCTCAGCCTCGGCTTTTTTATATCTGAATTTTGAAATCCCGGCTGCTTCTTCAAAAATATCACGCCGCTCCGTACTCTTTGCGTCAACTATTTCCGCAATTCTACCCTGACCTATTATGGAGTATCCGTCTCTTCCGAGTCCTGTATCCATAAAAAGTTCATTTATATCTTTGAGTCTGACGTTTTTGCCATTTATCTTGTATTCACTTTCACCGCTGCGATATATTTTTCTTGTGACCGCTACCTCACTGTCTTCGTTATTAAGTTCTTTCTGATTGTTGTCAATTGTGAGCGTAACACAAGCAAAACCAACTGCCTTTCGTGCTGTGGTACCGGAAAAAATAACATCCTCCATTTTGTTTCCCCTGAGTGTTTTGGTTGACTGTTCACCTAAAACCCATCGTACTGCGTCTCCTATGTTACTTTTTCCGCTGCCATTCGGACCTACTACACCCGTTAACCCTTTATCAAAAGTAAGCTTTACCTTATCCGGAAAAGACTTAAATCCCTGTAGCTCAAGTGACTTTAAATACATTAACAACTTCCTTCTGTGAATTATAAATTATAAATTCACCATCCGATAAATATTTATCTGAAATAATCTTTATATTTATGCCCTTTGCGTTGAAATAATTAATATTTGAACGCTTCTGACCTGTCGCCTTGCTTATGAATTTTCCACTTACTGCAACATAATATAAATCCTGTGACTTAATATTATTAAAATATATGTCAAGATTTTTTCTGAAAATACGGCTTTCACAAAGCTCCCTGAATGCTGGATGATAATAACCGGCTACCATATCATTTTCTACAATCTCAGAAGCATGCAGACCGCATTTTATTATTCTGATTTTATTTTTACTGAAAATGTCCATAATTTCACTGCAGAGCAAAACCATTTTATCAAGCTCATAAATTTTATAGACTTCTTTTTTATATAATCCTGCTAACTTTGTTCCTTCAAGAACAACAACCGGATATATTCTTACTGTATCAGGTGAAAGCTTTACTATCTCATTGGCTGTATAAATATCATCATCCGGTGATGAACCGTAAAGTCCTGTCATCATCTGAAGACCAATCTCAAAACATCCGTATGATTTTATAAGTCTGACAGCATTTCTGACTGCATCTGAATCATGTCCCCTGTCATTTAAAAACAAAACTTTTTCATTCATACTCTGGCATCCGAGTTCTATTGAGGTTACATGATATTTTTTAAGTTCACTTAAAATCTCATTATCTATACAATCAGGTCTTGTAGAAATTCTTATTCCCTTAAATCCGTTACCTCCGATAAACTCCTGAACACATTCAAGAAGCTCCTTTCTGTATGAAGCCGGAACGGCTGTAAAGCTTCCTCCGAAAAAAGCTATTTCAGAATCAGATTTATTTTTAACCTGTTCATATGCTTCTGAGCATATTTTTTTTACCTCATCAGCATCAGGTGCTTTCTGTGCTCCGCTTATAGTATTCTGATTACAGAAACTGCACATATTAGGACAACCTATATGCGGAATAAAAATTGAAATATTACTATGCATTGTATCCCATGAGCTCCAGTGCTTCTTTAGCAGCCATCTGCTCAGCTTCCTTTTTGCTTTTTCCTGTACCGACACCAATAATATTTGTATTAAGGCAGACATTTACGGTAAACGCTTTGTTATGGTCAGGTCCGCTCTGATCTACAATCAGATATTCAACCTTTTCTTCAGGATTCTGTTGAATTACTTCCTGGAGTATTGTTTTATAATCATTGAATGCAGAATTTTTCTTAGCATTTATATCATCAGGTACAAATCTCAGTATATGAGTTCTGGCTGACTCCAGTCCTCCGTCAAGGAAAACTGCTGCAATAAGTGCTTCAAACGCATCAGCAAGAATTGATGTTCTCTCTCTTCCTCCTGTATTTTCCTCACCTTTTCCAAGGAGAAGATATTTTCCCAGATCTATTTGCTTTGCAAATATATATAATGATTTTTCACATACGAGAGATGCTCTGATCTTTGTAAGCTCGCCCTCAGGCAAATGTGAAAAATGTTCAAACAGGTACTGTGATACAACTATTGACAAAACACTGTCACCTAAAAATTCAAGACGTTCATTGCTTCGGCGGTTTCTTTTGTTTTCATTTGCATATGACGAATGCGATAAAGCTTCTGAAAGAAGCTTTTTATTTTTAAAAGTATATTGGATACTTTCCTCCAACTCTGTCAATTTACACTTCCTCCTTTTGAGAATCAAGATAATCTGAAATCTGGTTGATCACACCGCCATCTACACAACTCTTTGCCTGGCGTATTGCATTGTAAAATGCCTTTGCATCCGAACTTCCGTGTGCTTTTATTACAGGTTTTGAAATACCCATAAGAACTGCACCGCCTACTTCTGAATAATCCATCTTCTTTTTAAAATCTTTTATCTGGTCCATAAGAAGTGCTGCTGCAAGCTTGGATGATAATTTTTTTGTAAGCATTTCTTTAAGATTTCCCGCAAAAAACAATCCCATACCTTCATAAAGCTTTAATGCAATGTTTCCTGTATATCCGTCTGCTACTATTATGTCACATTTTGAAAAAGGAAGCTCACGTGCTTCTATGTTTCCACAGAAGTTTACCGGAGAAGCTGAAAGCAGTTTATAAGCCTCAACTTCAAGATCCCTTCCTTTTGTATCCTCTGAACCGATATTAAGCAGGCCTACCTTAGGGTTTTTAATATTCATTACCTTTTCCATATATGCTGAACCCATTACTGCAAACTGAACAAGCATTTCAGGACGGCAGTCAGAATTTGCTCCTGCATCAAGAAGCATTAAATATCCGTCTTTTGCCGGAAGCAGAGGTGCAAGAGCAGCTCTTTTTATTCCACTAAGCCTTTTTGCAATAAATGTTGATCCAACCACAAGTGCTCCCGTACTTCCGGCACTTACAAATGCATCCCCGCTATTATCATGGAGCATCTGCAGCCCTACCGCCATAGAGCAGCCTTTTTTGCTTTTTATTACCTCTACCGGATCATCATGTATTGATATTACAGACTCACTGTTTACAATATCTATACCTAAAAGACTCTGTTTATTTTTTTCAGCAACCTTATGAATAAGCGTCTCGTTACCTACAAGAGTAACTTTTATCCCAAGGTTTTCAACTGCCATAGCACTGCCCTCAATAACAGCATCAGGTGCATTGTCACCGCCAAAAGCATCAACTATTATGTTTATCATCAAAAAAACTCCTAAAAATATTAATTTATCAGTTCATCCAGCTTTGACAGAGATCTTTCAGCATACATCTGATATTTTTTCTGTTTGTCTTTTATTCTTTCACCAAGTTCAGGTAATATTCCCATGTTGCATCCCATTGGCTGAAAGTTGTCTGCATTATAGCTATCACTTATGTACGATGACAATGCCCCGATCATCGTTTCAGGAGGCATAACAAATTCAGGTTCTGCCTTTAAATGCCTTACCATGTTTATACCTGCAATAATCCCGCTGGCTGCAGATTCGATGTATCCCTCAACACCTGTTATCTGTCCTGCAAAAAATATTCCAGGATATTTCTTCATTTCAAATGTTCCCATTAATAGCTTCGGACTGTTAATAAATGAATTTCTGTGCATTACTCCATATCTTACAAACTCTGCATTTTTCAATCCAGGAATCAATGAAAATACTCTTTTCTGTTCTCCAAATTTAAGATTTGTCTGAAATCCGACAAGATTATACAATGTTCCCAGCTTATTTTCCTTCCTGAGTTGAACTACAGCATAAGGGCGCTTACCGGTCCGTTTATCAACAAGACCTACAGGTTTTAATGGTCCGAAACGCATTGTATCCTCTCCGCGCTTTGCAAGTACTTCAACAGGCATACAGCCTTCATAAACCTTGAATGATTCTTTGTCAAATTCTTTAAGAGGTGCTGACTGCGCATTTATCAGCTCATTATAAAAAAGCTCATACTCTTCCTTATTCATTGCGCAATTAATGTAATCAGCATCACCTCTGCCATACCTTGATGCAAAGAAAATTTCATTCTTATCAAGGCTGTCATATGTTACAATCGGTGCCGCTGCGTCAAAAAAGCTCAGATAATCTCCGCATTTTTCATTTATTGAAATTGCCAGATTTCCTGCTGTAAGAGGACCTGTTGCTATTATTGCATTTTTCTCAGGAACACTGTCTACCTCCTGAGAAATTACATTTATAAGTGTATGTCTTTTTATTTTATTTGTCACAAGATCCGAGAATTTTTCTCTGTCAACAGCCAATGCTCCGCCTGCTTCTACCTGAGTCTGTTTTGCACATGGAACAATAAGCGACCCGAGACGTTCCATTTCAGCCTTCAGAAGTCCCGCAGCAGAATCAAGTCTGGCTGCCTTAAGAGAATTTGAACATACAAGCTCTGCCATTCCGTTATAATGATGAGCAGGTGAATATTTCTGTGGTTTCATTTCATACAGATCAACAGAAATTCCGGCATTTGCAATCTGCCATGCTGCTTCACATCCGGCAAGTCCGGCACCTATTACTTTTACTGCCATCATTATAAGCCTCTCTCATATCCGCATTCCGGTTTTTCACATAAGATCTTACCGGCTTTTCCACCTTTTTTGAAAAGTGAACTGCCGCATTTAGGACATTTATCCTCTATAGGAGTATTCCATGTTATAAATGTACATTCAGGGTACTTTTCACATCCAAAAAAATTTCTGCCTTTTTTGGATTTCTGAGCAATTACCGTGCCTCCGCATATAGGGCATACACCCTTGGTTGCCTGAACAATTTTCTTTGTATTTGTACATTCAGGAAAACCAGGACATGCAAGAAATTTTCCGAATCGTCCTATCTTTATAACCATATTTTTTCCGCATAAATCGCAGATAACATCTGTTTCTTCGTCAGGAACTTTTACTCTTTTTCCCTCCATTGCAATTTCTGCTTTTGCAAGTGTTGCATCAAAGTCTTCATAAAATGTACTGAGAGTTTCTCTCCAGTCTTTTTCGCCCTTTTCAACATTATCAAGATTTGTTTCCATATTTGCCGTAAACTTTGCATCAACTATATTTGTAAAATGTTCACGCATAAGCTCAGTAGTTACCTCTCCTAATGGTGTAGGCTTGAGCTGCTTTCCATCACGTTCAACATACATTCTTGATGTTATTGTAGATATTGTCGGCGCATAAGTACTTGGTCTTCCTATTCCGTTTTCTTCAAGCATCTTAATAAGTGTTGCTTCTGTAAATCTTGACGGAGGTTGTGTAAAATGCTGATTGCCGAGCAGTGACTTTACTTTAAGGATATCATCCTCCTGAAGCATAGGAAGTTCTTTGTTTTCTTCCTCATCAACCGTATCCTTGGTCTCAACATATAAAACTGTAAATCCTTTGAATTTCACAGAATAACCTGATGCTGTAAATTTACAGTTTCCTGCCTGTATTTCAGCCGACATTGTATCAAGCAATGCATTTGCCATCTGACTTGCAATAAATCTCTCCCATATTATTTTGTATATTTTATACTGATCTGTTGTAAGGCAGTCCTTTATTGACTCAGGCTCAAGTTCCGGCATTGATGGTCTTATTGCTTCATGGGCATCCTGTGCATTTTTCTTGGATTTAAATTCTCTTGGAGATAAAGGCAGAAAATCATCACCGTATTTTTTCTTTATATATTCTGCTGCAGCTGTCTTCGCTTCGTCAGAAACTCTGAGGCTGTCTGTTCTCATATATGTTATAAGACCTACAAGTCCCATATCCTTTATTTCAATACCTTCATACAGTTCCTGTGCAGCCTTCATTGTTCTTCTTGCCTGAAAGCCCATTTTTCTTGACGCTTCCTGCTGAAGTGTTGATGTTATATAAGGAGGAGTCGGCTGTCTCTTTGTTACTCTCTTTTTAACATTTGTTATTTTGAATTCTTTATCATTAAGATAATCAAGAATTTTATTTGTTTCCTCTTCGGTATTAAGCTGAGCTTTTTTTCCGTCTATTGAAGCAAGCTTTGCTGAAAATATTTTTCTGCTCGACGGTGCTGAAAATTTTCCGTCAATACTCCAGTATTCCTTTGTTACAAAATTTCTTATTTCCTGTTCCCTGTCTACTACAAGGCGTACTGCTACAGACTGTACACGTCCGGCTGAAAGTCCTCTTTTTACCTTTCGCCATAAAAATGGGCTTAACTTATATCCCAGTATTCTGTCAAGGATACGCCTTGCCTGCTGCGCATTTACAAGGTCTATATCTATTTTATGCGGATTGCTCATTCCGCTTTGAACGCCGAATTTTGTTATTTCATTAAATGCAATTCTGTTGTTTCCATCCATATCCAGATTAAGCATATGCGCAATATGCCATGATATCGCTTCTCCCTCCCGGTCCGGGTCAGTTGCAAGATATATTTTATCGCTTTTTTTTGCGTGCTTCTTTAAATCCTTGATTACATCTTCTTTGCCCTTCATATCAATATACTGGGGCTCAAAATTATTTTCTATATCTACTCCAAGCTTTGACTTGGGCAAATCTCTCACATGTCCCATTGATGCTATAACATTAAATCCAGGTCCAAGGTATTTCTGAATCGTTTTAGCCTTTGCAGGAGACTCAACTATAACAAGATCAGACATTCTATTCTCCTTTTACATATATATTTTTTTATGTTGATGTTCAGTCACATACTTTTTTAGTGACAGACTGTGCCTGAAGGTACAAACAAACGGAAAGCTATACTAAAATCTTAGACATTCCGATAAATCTGACTTTTTAAGCTCAGTAGCAACATTTTGCATAGCCCGTCTTTAAAATGCAGATATCTTATCTCTGTATGCAATAATAAAGATAACCGCTGTCTTATAGGTATCACATCTGACTTTTGTAAAAAATACTTATATTAAAGTATAAATGATTTATTTTGATTTGTCAAAGTATTTTCAAAAATATCAGCATAATTGATATATTTTTCCCGGCAGTGATCTTATCACACCCGATATTTCAAGTTCAGTAAGAGCTGTGAGAATGACTGGTACATCAAAGCCGCTTTCTGCGATAATATCATCAATGTGTTTTTGATCTTCACGAAAACATTTTACTATAATAAGTTGCGTATCAGACAAACCATCATAGTTTTTTTCCATGAGTTTTTTTGTTATTTTCTTCTGAATATTTATATCAGGATTTTTCTGTAAAAACACCTCAGAATCACTTACTGCAGAAATATATTCATTTTCAGGTTTTAACGACAATAGTTTATGTGAAAATGTTGTATAATATTCATAAATAATATCAAGATGGCTGAAAACAGGTACAGCACCATCACGAAGATATTTTATTACTCCCTGATAATTTTTATTGAAAATATCAGCAGGAGGAAGACAAAATACATCTCTCCCCTGTTCAACAGCCATGTCGGCAGTTATCAGTGCGCCGCTTCCGCATGGTGCTTCTGCAATGAATACTCCAAGTGAAAGTCCTGACAGTATTCTGTTGCGTATAGGAAAATTTCTTCCTAAAGGCGGAGTTCCCGGTAAAAATTCTGATATCAGGGCTCCGTTCTGTCGGACAGCATTCCTTATATCACTGTTTGCCTTTGGGTAATCTACATCAATACCGCATCCGAGTACTGCTATTGTTCTTCCATTTTCTTTTATTGCAGCTCTGTGTGCAGCAGAATCTATGCCATCTGCAAACCCACTTACAATTGTAAATCCAGCTTTTGAAAGCTCTGATGAAATTTTTTCTACAGCATTGATTCCATAAGGTGAAGGATGTCTCGTTCCTACCACTGTAACTGCAAGCTCATCACTGATGTTATCAAGAATTCCATCACAGAACAAAACTGAAGGAGGATTAAATATTGATCTTAACTGTGATGGATATTTATCATCATTATATGTATATATACTGATGTTTTCTTGTTCACACAAAGTAATTACTTTATCTGCTGATTCAAGAGAAAGTTTATTAATTACGTTTTTTTCTGCAGTTGTAAGTTTCACAGAGCCGTTTACTGCGCCATAGTACCCCTGCTTTGCATCACCGCATTCATGTATTATATCCCATATACGGGGATTGGCAGTTCCAAACACCATCATCAGCCATATCAAGTATTTTTTTTCTTCCATATAATTTTGTTACCAAAAACTTAAAAGTCCCCATATTTAATCTGAAACCATGCGGTCATACTATACGTTTTCCTGTAACATTCTCCTTCTGTTTTTTTTATTTATCTTTACTCATGAATTGTTTTTCATTTCCCACATCATAATTCCGGCTGCCATCGCCGCATTAAGCGAGTTAACATTTCCGTTCATTTTTATTGTGACCTTTTTATCACATGCATCTGATACGTCAGACGGTAATCCGTTTCCTTCATTTCCTATAATAACAGCACCCCCGTCTGTAAATAAACATTTTTTAAGATTTTCTGCATTACTGTCTATTACAGCCGCATAGGTACTTATTCCTTTGTCCCTGCATATTTCTAATATTTCATCTATATTACAGTCATTAAATATTTTTGTTCTGAACACTGACCCCATTGTTGAACGTATTGTTTTGGGATTAAAAAGTTCACATGTCTGTGACAGAATAACACCATCTATTCCAACAGCATCAGCTGTTCTGATTATCATTCCAAGATTTCCGGGATCCTGAATCTGATAAAGTACCATATAATGTTTTCCTGACTCTAGTGCTTGTCTGAGATCAGAAAACACCGGAATACTGCATATTGCAAAAATACCCTGTGTCTTTTCCGTACATGAAATCTTCATTCCAAGCTCATTTGAAATAATTAGCATCTTTACTTCTTTCAAATCAGCCTGGGATAAATCATTATAATATTTTTCATACGCATATTCTGTCATAAGTATTTGTTTTACAGACGAGTTTTCGCTGAGTGCATCACAAATGAGCCTGTAGCCCTCAAGCACATACATATTGTAATTTTTCCGTTCCTTTTTTGACTCAGCAAGTCTTACATACATCTTAATAGTTGGATTATCTTTGGATTTAATAACAGTCAAAAAAACACCACTTTCTCAAATTAAGACAAAAACAAAAAATTCAAAGAAAACACGCTCTGTATGTATTGAGAGCGTGTTGTTTTTTAAATTAAAGAGCTGCCTTTGCCTTTTCAACAATTGCTGTAAAGCCTGCAGGATCGTTAATTGCGATTTCTGAAAGCATTTTACGATTTAATGTAATTTCAGCTTTTTTAAGACCATTCATAAATGTTGAATAATTCATGCCATTGATCTTTGCAGCTGCACTGATTCTTGTTATCCAGAGCTGTCTGAAATTACGTTTTTTAAGCTTACGTCCAACATAAGCATAGTTACCAGATTTCATTACGGCCTGTTTAGCCATCTTAAAATGCTTGCTCTTTGCGCCCCAGTATCCCTTAGCAAGCTTTAGAGTTTTATTTCTTCTCTTACGAGTCATCATCGCGCCCTTAACACGTGCCATATATTTTACCTCCGATTTTTTTGATTTATTCGTTTACTTATTTTACTGATTTCAATTTAATTAAACCGGCTTATAAGCTCATAAAACTGAATTTAGTTATATGGCATAAGCTGCTTGAGTGCATCCATGTTTGACTTGCTTGCAACGCCTGAAGCACGATTAGATCTTTTTCTCTTTGTATCCTTCTGAGTCAGTCTATGTCTTCTGTTTGTCTTCTGGAATTTAACTTTACCACTTCCAGTAACCTTAAAGCGCTTTTTTGCACCTGAATGTGTTTTAACTTTTACCTTAGCCATTTGTAGTTCCTCCTTAATTATTTAGTTGCCTTTGGTGAAATGAACATAACCAAGCTACGTCCTTCCATCTTGGCCGACTTCTCAACAGCGCCAACCTCCAGACAATTTTCCTTAAAACGATCCAACAACTCACCGCCAAGTTCAGGATGAGCTATCGCACGCTTCCGGAATCTAACGGAAATCTTGATTTTATCTCCGGATTTTAGAAATTTAAGTGCCTGATTTAATTTAGTATTAAAATCATTTGTATCAATATTAGAAAACATTCTGATTTCCTTTATTTCAACTACTTTTTGATTTTTTCTTGCCTCTTTTTCACGTTTAGTCTGCTCAAAGCAGAACTTACCATAATCCATTATGCGACATACAGGCGGTATTGCTTGCGGAGCAATCTTAACAAGGTCAAGATTTTTATCAAACGCAATCTTCTGAGCATCTGCGGCAGAAATAATTCCAAGCTGTGTTCCATCAACGTCAATAACGCGAAGCTCTTTATCGCGAATATCTTCGTTTATCTGTAGTTCTTTGTTGCTAATAGTCAGCACCTCCAAGACATTAAAAAAATTTGAATAAAAAAATGAGTACAGACACACGTCAGTACTCATACTTAAATTTTTAATAAGTATTGACCGATTCGACACATAAAAGCCAATCGGTGAGAACTGAGGTTCTGCTTTGTTTTACTTGGTTAAGTATACACCTGCATCATTGATTTGTCAACCTTTTTTTAAAAATTTACATAATATTAATATTTAACATTATGACTGAGCCTTAAGTGAGAAGTTTATAACAAATAGATGAGTTTTTGAGTGAGCTATGTTAATTTTAAATTATATCATATTTTTCTTAAATATATATATGAATTCTGTTTAAAATATGCTATAATAATAAAAAAACAAAGGAGTGAACCGTTATGAATATTGAGGATATGCTGCACAGTGAACGAATTTACCACCCAGGTAACGAAAAAATTGTTGAAGATCAGCTTAAATATCTGGATCTGCTTTTTAAATACAATTCATTGCCTCCTGGTAAACAGGAAGAAAAAACTGCACTTTTGAAAAAAATGTTTGCCGGAATAGGCGAAAACTGCTACATTGAAACACCTTTTCACGCAAATTTCGGAGGAAAACATGTATACTTCGGTCATCATATATATGCTAACTTTAATCTTACTCTTGTAGATGATACATTTATATATGTCGGAAGCTACACTATGTTTGGTCCTAATGTTACAGTAGCGACTGCTTCACATCCGATCTCACCTGAACACCGTAAACAGGATTATCAGTACAACATGCCGGTTCACATTGGTTCAAACTGCTGGATAGGTGCAGGAGCCATCATACTTCCGGGAGTTACTATCGGTGATAATACTATTATTGGTGCCGGAAGTATTGTTACCAGTGACATTCCACCGGATGTAATAGCCGTAGGAAATCCATGCAAGATAATGCGTAAAATAAACGATGACGACAGAAAGCTTATCAGTCACGGAGTACAAATGGAACTTGTAACCGAATATGATTCAGAGTAAAATTCTGTTTTGTAGAGCCTATTAAATTTTCTGTATTGAACAGAAACAGCCGCTTTTATTGAAAAAGCGGCTGTTCTCGTTACTGAACAAATATCATACTTAAAATTTTCACACAATATTAATACTTTTTACCTTTAACTGTGATAATATTATTTAAAAAGATCAATATTATTTCAGGATGGTGTTTTAAATGAAAAAAATCATTTGTTCAGTTGTTTCTATATGTCTTGCTGTATGCTCTCTTGCTTCATGCAGCAATTCAAAAAATTCAGATTCAGATAGTTCATCAAAGGAAACAATACAGACTACTGCTGTATCTACAGAATCTTCACAGTCACCTGATATTTCTGTTACCGCTGATGAAGCAGAAAAATACGTAAAGGAACTGTATGATGCTGCCCAGACTGTAGCAGATCGCTACTGCACTTCAGGCGGGATGATTATGTCAACTGTAATAAAAAGTTCAGATGCATATTCTGATGCTGAAAAAATGAATATCTGCAACATGATAAGTGGTATATATACTCACGAAGGAATCTGGGCTATTAAAATTCAGGATTTCAAGATAATCAGCGCTGTTTATACTCCTTATGATAACTGTGGAATTGTTGCAAGGTATCCTAAAGCATATGACGGCAGCACTGATAATATTTCTTCAGCCAATATAGATTCATGTCTGTAATAAACATAAATAAGCTGCTTTAATAAATATCAAAGCCGGATTATATACTATCCTTTTATCGACTTTGAAATATCATTGTATATTTCAACACATTTAAAACGTATTTCATATTCAGAACAGTTTTCAAGAATCTTTATTTCACCGTCAGTAAAATATCCGCTGTAATCATTTATATCAAAGTTTCCCTCTTTATCTGCTGCTGCAGGAACACACAAAGGAGGATACATAACGCACCACCAGTTTTTCCCCTTGGCTTCACCTATCGTTACACGTACCGCAGAATAATATCCATGCGGCATTGTGATATTTCCATATACCCTATCATCAAAGTTCATATCTACAACTGCTGACTGTGTAGTATAGCCATATCCGCATTCTGCTACCTTGGCCTGAGCTATCTGGTTTATTTCATCTATTCTTGAAGAAAGAATTTTTTTGGCTTCGTCAGCACTTTTGCAGTTCTCAAGCCAGCCGTTTGTATATTCAAGTATTCTGTCACGTACCTTAAGTTTTAAAGCCTGATCTTCCGCACCATCAGAATTTGCTAAAATATGTATTCTAACTACATCCTTCTGAAGATCACTGTAGTTCTTTCCAAAGCTTCTTATTCCTGAACCTGCAATTGCAAGTAAAAGTCCTAATACAAATATTATTTCAAATTTTTTCATATGTCAATCACCTCTAAGTTAAATATTGACATACATAATGGATTTATTCACCATTGTTTTTTTTGTTATAAAAAAATTTATTGCAACCATATCAATTATTATTTTTATATTTTCACCCGGAATGTCACTTTATTATAATAGAATTCACAGTGAAGAAATTAAATAAAAAATATCAAATTAACGCTTCCTGATAATTATTATCAGGAAGCGTTTACTTATCAGATTAAATTTGTAGTTATAATGATATATTATACGGTCTGTAATTTTTAAGTAACAGACAATTACTTATCTTAAAGAAAAAATATTATTCAACGTCAAAGCTACTCGTAATACCAAAATAACATTTTCCACGGTTTACTGTAATTGCATTTCCACTGTTATCAGTTATAATAAAATTAGAATCATCTGAAGGCTTTGACCATGATATCTGCTGTGCTGAACCGTTTGAAATATAATATCCGGTTCCACCGTCAAGTGCAACATCCATACGACCGTAATCATCTCTTACTGATACTGAGGTTTCAAGAACAAATACATTTGTAAATGCAAGCTGCTCACCTGTAGAAGCATCTATCTGAGATTCACCTGAATGCTGCTTTAAATATGTACCGCTCGCCTGATCAAATGTGAATGTACTGAAATATGATTCAGAGAAATTAACAGTAAATGAAGTGCAAGGTACTCCGGTTGGTACGACAGGCTGCTCACCCTCGTTAAAAACAAATGAATTTTTAGGATCTGTTATATCTGTACGGTATCCGGCATTTGCAATAGTGTCTGCAAGAACACTTCCTTTTAAATATCCGGTGTGTTCTCTGTCATAAGTCTCAAGTCTCTCTTCATCATTAAAGAACAATGACTCATAGTATCTTGAATCATCTCCGTCAAATCTGTCTATGTCAAGATTCTCAAGAGTTTCTTCAGCTATTGTATGATCCATTCCCCAGTGACAGTATATCGCATCAAGTCCGTATGCTATACGAGGAAAATAGTATCTGCAGCTTCTTATTGAGCAGACATCGGGAACGCTTGTATAGTCTGCAAATACAGCCATCATTCTTGTAATTCCACCCTCAACTATTATCTCATATATATAATCCGCTGAGCCAATACCATACTGTGGAAGTGACTGACTGATATTATTTATCATAATTGCTACAGGCCTTTTGTTTACAGCTGCTTCGTTATATCCATATTCTCCTGTAAGAGGATTCTGTACAGTTGAAACAGGATCTACGGCCTCTGTTTCCTGGATCTCTGCTTGTGTTTCTGCATTTTCTTCTGTTACTTGCTGTGCAGTGCCATCGGTTTTTGATGATGTTTTAAGCGGTGTCGAATCTTTACATGCAGATGCAGAAAGCATAAATGCAAGAATAGATGTAATTAATATAATTTTTCGAAGCTTCATATCTCAATCAAGTTCCTTTCATTGCTATTATCTGAACTCTTCACCGTTCATAGTAATAATTTTTTTTCTGTTAAGTTTAACAAACTCAGGTTCATTGTCAATAAATTTATAATATTCGCCAAGAAGCAATGACGGGTTGAAATTATTATTGCTTCCTGAAGGCATTTTCAGCTTAACAAATATACCTGTGTCAGTATTTTCAACAGCCAATGCTTCAATAAGAGGCTTAATATCAGTTTCTTTGATTTTATTCTGCTTTGTTTTTTTCTGTACTACTATCTGCTTCTGAGAAATAAATCTGTCAAAGCTTTCTGCAGTGAAATTTTCATCATTTGATATAATAAACACATCGTATAAAGAATACGCTATCTCCGTGTGCTTCATAACAGGCTCATACAGATCAGTTATTTCTATTCCCTCAGGAAGAACAGAGTTCAGCCTTTCCTTAACATAATCAGTTGAAAGATTTTCATCAATTATGCTAAAATCCATAATTTCACACTCACCCTCTGAACCAAGTGAAAGTGGAAGAGGAAACATTATATATAAGTGAGGATTATAGCCCTCTGTATACCATACTGCAATATGTGCACGCTTGAATGCTCTCTGCATAAGCCTGTACAGATCAAGATGTGAAATATATTTTGCTCTGTCTGCTTTTTTAAATCTGGCTCTGAGCTTTATCAAAGCACTCACCTCCTGTACAGATATTTACGCCGCACCCTGAACATTTTATCCTGCAGTTAGGTGTGGTGAGATTTTCCTTTGATTTTTTATTTTCTCTTATCAGAAAATTCTTTGAAACAAAATAGTCGAGATGATCCCAAGGGAATACCTCATCAAAATCTCTTCGTCTGTTTGCATAGAATTCTGTATCAATACCGCATTTTTCAAATGCGGCAGTCCATTTTGAATAATCAAAATTTTCTCCCCAGCTGTCAAATTTACAGCCGCTTTTCCATGCCTCATATAATGCTTTACCTACACGTCTGTCACCCTTTGCAAAGATTTCCTCAAGTATGCTTATATCAGGATTATTCCAGCTTACTCTTATCTTTTTTGACGGAATATTGTCAACAAGAAGCTTTTGTCTTCTTTCTATCTCCTCACGGCTTATCTGTGGTTCAAATTCAAAAGGTGTAAATGGTTTAGGTACAAAAGTAGCAACGCTTATTGATACTGAAGGTGCACCCTTCGGACGGTCAGAAATTGAGTAAAACAGATCAATTACTCTCTGTGCTGTCTGTGCTATCCCGATAATATCTTCATCTGTTTCAGTAGGAAGTCCCATCATAAAGTAGAGCTTGACTCTTGTAAAGCCGCCCATAAACGCCATCCTGCACGCTGACATAATATCGTCTTCTGTAACGTTTTTATTTATTACATCTCTTAATCTCTGAGTTCCGGCCTCCGGTGCAAATGTCAGACCGCTTTTTCTTACCTTCTTGACCTTTTCAAGCAGGCTGTCAGAAAAATTGTCCATTCGCAGTGACGGAAGTGCAAGATTTATATGTTCGTCCTCTGTATATTCTATCAGGCTTGTTAACATATCATCCATCTGTGAATGATCACTTGTACTTAGCGATGCAAGTGAAAGTTCTTCATAACCTGTATTGTCACACAGTTGTTTAGCCTGAACTGTTATTTTGCCTGTTGTTTTTTCTCTGAACGGTCTGTATATAAATCCGGCCTGACAAAATCTGCAGCCACGTATACAGCCTCTTAAAACCTCTACAGAGGCTCTGTTGTGAACTATATCTGAGAAAGGAACAACAAAATTATCTGGATAAAAAACTTCATCAAAATTTTTAATTATTCTCTTTTTAATAGTTTCAGGTGCACCATCAGAAGGAATATATTTTTTTATTGTTCCGTCATCATTATACTCAACAGTATATAGTGACGGCACATAAATACCATCTATTTTTGCAGCTTCCCTTAAAAATTCCTGTCTTGTGGCACCCTGCTTTTTCATTTTTTCGTAAAGTTCCATCATTTCAAGTGTGACTTCTTCGCCTTCTCCAAGAGAAATAAGGTCACAAAAATCGACAAACGGTTCCGGATTACATACGCAAGGACCACCTGCTACTATTATAGGTGATAAACTCTCACCCCTGTCCTTTGCATATACAGGAACCCCGGCAAGATCAAGCATATTCAGAAGATTTGAATAGGAAAGTTCATATTGCATAGTAAAACCAATAAAATCAAAATCTTTTACAGGGTCAAGACTTTCAAGTGCATAAAGCGGAATATCATTTTTCCTCATCAGTTCTTCAAAATCTGTCCACGGCGCAAATACACGCTCACACCAATAATTCTCTCTTGAATTAATAAGCGAATACAGGATCTTCATTCCCAGATGCGACATTCCTATGTCATAACTGTCAGGAAAACAAAATGCAAAACGCACATCTACATTTTTTTTATCCTTCATTACGCTTCCGTTCTCTCCACCGATATACCTTGACGGCTTCTGAACCTTCAGAAGAAGCTTTTCTATTTTATCATTTAACATTAAATTCCTCCGATTATGATTATTAACTTAAATAATTGTACTATAATTTGCAGAAATAATCAATATTATTTTAATATTTCTGAAATTATTAAATAAATAATCATAACAATTGCTGAAATATTCTGCATAATAAAGTTTTTAAATGAAAAAACAAGAATTATACACAACATTATATTAAATATTTTAAGGAATTTCATTATTGCGAGCTGTTTGTTATAATCTGCAAAATGCTCTGTAAGACATAATATAACGGTTCCTCCATCAAGACATCTGAATGGCAGAAGATTTAAAATGCCAAGAATAAGATTCATATATATAAAGACGTTATATTGTCCATGATTTAATAATATCAGAATTAGTGCAGTAAATATATTTACAAATGATCCGCCAAGTAAAACTGATATATCGTTCCATACAGAAAATAGTCTCGTCTTGCATGGGATAATTTTTATTCCAGACCCGTTAAAAGCAATTTTCTCAATATTTCCTCCGGTAATCATAATCTGTATCATATGTCCGAGCTCATGTATAATACATGTCAGAAATGCATACATATAAAACCGGCTCTGATTCATTGAAATCATTGCCAGCATTGCAAGGAAACCCATATCAGCTGTTATTTTTATATTTCTTATCTGGAATGAAATCATTGTGTCTCCATTAGGCCTTACACTGCATTTCTTATCTGATCTATTATTTCATTTATACTTTCTTTCAAGCTCATATTTGTCAGCTGAACAAACTTATCAAATATTATTTCTGAAGCCTTAGAATAAAATATATTTATTACTACAAATGCAAGTGCAATCATAAGACATATTATACACTGCGTTATTATAACATCATTTAATTTCTCTTCCTGTCCTTTTCCGTGATAATCCTCTATGATAAGTTCGGAAATGTCTGTTTCCTCTGTGTGCTGTTCTTCTTCCATATATACACCCCATTTCATAATATATATATTCGTTTTAATCAAAAAAATACCGCTGTCTGATCTTAAATTTAAAATCAGACAGCGGTATTTGTTTATTCTGTTTCTTCCTTTTTTATTCTAAATATTAATCTAAGAACACCTGAAATAATTCGTGGACTTCTAATAACAACAATTTTCATTGATCTCGCCTCCGTTCAATATGTAATCAGGATATTAACATATTAATATTATATTCATTACATAGAAAATGGGTGAGTAAAAAATCATTGGCTATCAGGTTGCTGTTGCTGCGAAGCAGACGGTGGGGCAGGTGTTTCAGAAGGCGGTATCTGTTCGGTAGAAGATTCCGGAGTTTCAGTAGGTGGTAACGGTGCTGACTCAGTTACTTTTTCAGTAATATGGGTGGTTGTGACAGGTGGAGCAGTTGTCATTGCCTGAGTTTGTATAGTAACAGGTTTTTTTATTCCTTCGACAGCTTCAAATGCTTTTGCAATATCCTGATTTATTACATCATATTTTTTTTGTTCAAAATCAAATTTGTATGTTCCTATGTCTGCTGACATTCCATTTTCAGTATTATGGAGTTCAATGCGGATAGTTTTTGTTTCAGAACCTGAAATATCAAGCTTTACAGATATTGCTTCAGCTGCATTTACACCTTTCTTTTCCACCACAATCTTATCATCCTCATATGCAATAAACTTGAATGTACCACTTGCATTTTCAGGGAAATCAATAATTATCGGCACTTCTGATACAGGAGCTTTTCCTGAACTTACATAAATTATTACTTTTTCATCTGGACTAGCAAGTGTATCTGCCTGAAGATTCTGTGAAATAACAGTTTCCTTAGGTTCCTTGGAATCTTTTTCTTCAACTGATACTTTGAATCCTGCATCTTCAAGCATTTTTACAGCCACTTCTTTTGTTTTTCCTACAACATCAGGAACAATTCTGGCATCTGTCTGTGCTCCCTTGCTGACATACAGAATTACAATATTTGATATTTCCATTTCTGTTCCAGATTCAGGTGAAACTCTTATTACTGTATTAAAAGGAATTTCATCATTGAATATCTGCTTCTGCTCAACACTGAATCCATTTTTATTAATAAGTGCCACAGCTTCTTCTGACGTAAGACCTGAAACATCAGGTACAACAGAAATATTCTTTCCGTTGCTTACAGTTACATATACCGTTATTCCCTTTGTAACCTTTGTCCCAACGTCTACACTCTGGGATACTATCGTGTTTTCAACATATTGTGAATATACAGGATCACCCTTGATCTGTATATTCAGCTTATCCTTATATTTTTCAACCATTTCTGTGTAGTCATATCGTGTCAGATCAGGCATATCAAATTGCGACTTATTATTTCCGCCTTTTATTATATTGTTTATAAGTCCGATAATTCCGGCAACAACAAGTATTATTACTATAACAGTTGCTGCAGAGGCTACTTTTACAAAAGTAGATTTTTTACCTTTATCTTCTGCATTCTCTTCATTATTATCACCTACATAATAATTTGCCTCAGCAAGCTCCTCAGTATCATTATCAGGTTCATTATATGACTCTCTTTCCTGATCTCTTGACGAAGAAAAACGTTCAGACTGATATGCCCTCTCAGTCTGGTAGTTTCTTCCGGTATTTTCATAATATCCGAAAACCATATCAGGATATGATTTAAAACGTTCAATATCCTTTATCATATCATTAGCCGACTGATATCGGTTGTCCGGATCCTTTTCTATTGCTTTTAATACTATTTCTTCCATTCCTTCAGGTATATTAGGATTTATGTTACGGGGAAGCTCTGCTTTATTCTGCATCTGCATAAGTGCGACGGTCACAGGATTATCCGTATCAAACGGTTTTTTTCCTGTAAGCATTTCATACATCAGAATACCAACTGAATAAATATCACTTTTTCCGTCAATCGGCTTTCCGCATGCCTGCTCCGGACTTATATAATGAACCGAACCAATAGTCTGTGCTGTAGCCGTTATACCAAGCTCATATGTAAATTTAGCAATTCCGAAATCCATTACCTTTATGGTTCCATCCTCAAACATCATAATATTCTGAGGCTTGATGTCACGATGTATTATTCCTCTGTCATGTGCATGCTGCAGTGCCCTGAGTATCTGAATTATAAGATGTGAAGCTTCTTTCCAGTCAACACGTCCTTCTTTTTCTATATAATCCCTGAGTGTTATACCGTCAATATACTCCATAACTATAAATCTGACATCATCATTAAAACCGACGTCCAATATTTTTACAATATTAGGGTGTGAAAGCATTGAAACTGCTTTGGATTCATTTTTAAATCTCCTGAGAAATTCATCGTTATTTATAAACTCATTTTTTAATATTTTAACGGCAACCTCTCTGCTTTCTTCAATATCATAAGCCATATAGACATCGGCCATTCCACCGACGCCTATACGTTTCTGAATTTCATATCTTCCATCAAGCATTGCTCCGATATTTTTATCCATACCGTTTTTTTCTCCTTTAACCAACCTGATATATCAATCCGTTTAACTAAAGCTCCCAATTCTTTATGTTCTTTGCCTCTTCATACATCTGACAATAGCTCTCATGTCTGCTTGCTGAAATCATGCCGTCATATACTGCCTTAATAACAGTACATCCCTTTTCCTTTGTGTGTGAACAGTCACTGAATCTGCACTGTCCGGAAAAATGGGAAAATTCAATAAAACATCTGCTTAATTCATCTTTTTTTATTATATCATATTTATTTGTTTCAAATGTCGAAAATCCGGGAGTATCAGCAATATATCCTCCGTTTTTAAGTTTGTACAGTTCTGCATGACGTGTTGTATGTCTGCCGCGCCCTAGCTTTTTACTTATTTCTCCTGTAGGAATATTAAGCCCGGGATCTATTGCATTAAGAAGAGTTGATTTTCCTACTCCTGTATTCCCCGTAAATGCACTTATTTTTCCTTTAAGCTGTTCTGCAATTTCACAAGTAGGGTCTGTGTCATTATAATTTATTATTATTACCTTTATCCCAATTTTATTGTATATTGAAAAGATATTGTCAGACTTATCAAGATCAGTTTTTGTAAGCACAATTACAGGCGTAATATTCTTATACTCTGCTACAGCAATAAATTTATCAAGTAGCATAAGATTTGGTGACGGTTCACACATTGATACCACAAAAACAAGCTGATCCATATTTGTCAGCGGCGGTCTGATTATATGATTTTTTCTCGGTAAAATTTCTGTAATTACGTTATCTGATGAAATTTCAACATGGTCACCAACACACGGAGTTTTGCCTTCTTTGCGGAAAATCCCTCTTGGCACGCAACCATATATACCATCAGGAGACTCTACAGTGTAGAGTCCCCCAATGGACTTAATAACCAACCCTGATCTGTTATTGTTAGATATCGTCATATTTATCATTCTCCAGCAGTTGCTGTAGTTTCATTTGCAAATGTCTGAGTTTTCTCAGTTTCTCCGTTTGCAATTGTTGTTACAGATGTGGTCATTGTTGGTGATGTTACTGCTTGTGTTGTTACAGCTGGTGCCTTAAGTCCGTCAACTGCCTCAAATCCACCCGGAATGTCATCATACGTTATTGCTTTTTTCATAGTTTCATCAAAATTCAGATTGTATTTTACAATTTGCTTTTCCTTACCGTTTGACTGGTTTAAAACAGTTATAGTTACTTCTTTTCTTCCTCCTGATGACTTAAGGGTAATAGTCTTTTTCGTTGTAAACTGAGGATTTATATCCTTTTCCTCTACCGCAAGCGAACCGTCAATATATGCCCTGAACGTAAATAATCCTGATGCATTAGGTGGAATCGGTATGTCTATTGATATATTCTGAGTAGGAGGCTCGCCTGTACTTATAAACAGTGTTACTTCATCACCTGTATTTACCTTTGTATTCGGTGAATGACTCTGAGAAGCAACTGTTCCCTCAAGTCTTTCTGAATTTGTTCTCTGAATAAGAACTACCAGATCCAGGTCCTCAAGGATTTCTCTGGCTTCATCTTCTTTTTTACCGGTAAGGTCAGGAACTGTTACCTCTGTAACCACTGGTCCTTTACTGACATAAAGAACTACCATAGAACCTTCTTCAAGAGGGGTTCTTGCCTCAGGAGTTGTTTTTATTACATAATTTGCTTCAACAGATTCAGAATATATGTACTTCTGTTGAACTTCAAATCCTTTCCCAACCAACAGTGCCTCTGCCTGCTCAGCTCTAAAGCTGTTGTCTATTGCATCTAACTCTATCATTTTCGGACCTGCACTTATAGTTACATTGACAGATGAACCAGGTTTTACTGTTTTTCCTGCTTTAGGTTCCTGTGATATTATCTGGCCTTTAGGATACTTGGAATATACCGGTTCCTCATCGTCGGTATCAATTATAAGAAGGTTACCATATGTTTTCTTTACATAATCATAATCATATCCTACAAAATCATCAAGTACAAATTCCTTGTTGTCAGATGCAGCTCCGCCGAAATAATTATAAAGAAGTCCTACAATAAAACATACTGCAACAATAACTACTACTATTGCTACTCCGGATAGTATCGGAACAAACATTGATCTCTTATCAACATATTCTTCTTCCATACTATCATCAGTATCAGTATTCTGCAGCTCCACAGTCTGGGTGCTCTTCTTTTTGATATTCATATCTGATGGTGCGTTAAGCGGTTTAAAAAACTTCGTATTGCTTTCACTGCTTTTGTTATCATTATCCATATCTGATTCATTTTCCTCCTCATAATAGCCAAATACCATATCAGGCGATGACTTAAATTTTTCTATATCATTGATCATGGAAGCTGCTGAAAGATATCTGTTGCAGGGTTCCTTTTCAATTGCTTTAAGTATTATCTCCTCAAGTCCTATTGGAATATCAGGATTTACCTCTCTTGGATTTTTTGCTTTTGTCTGCATATGCATAAGTGCAACAGACACTGGATTATCTGTATCAAATGGCTTTACTCCGGTAAGCATTTCATACAATACAATACCTACAGAATAAATATCGCTTTTTTCATCAGTTACATCACTTCTTGCCTGTTCAGGACTTATATAATGAACTGAGCCTATAGCCTGGGCTGTTGTTGTAAGCCCTTCCTCACGTGCAAATTTTGCAATACCAAAATCCATGACCTTAATAGTACCATCTGTAAGCATCATAATATTCTGAGGCTTTATATCCCTATGTACTATTCCTCTGTCATGTGCATGCTGAAGTGCTCTGAGTATCTGTATCATAAAATAGGCAGCATCCTTCCAGTTAAGCCGCTGTTCTTTTTCCATATACTCTTTAAGCGTTATTCCTTCTATATATTCCATAACTATAAACTGTATCTTATTAGTAAACCCAACATCAAGAACCTTTACAATGTTAGGATGTGACAGTACCGCAATTGCCTTTGACTCGTTCCTGAATCTTCTAAGGAATTCTTCATTTTCGGAAAATTCTTTTTTGAGTATTTTTACAGCTACTACCCTGCTGTCTACTATATCATTCGCTTTATATACATCGGCCATCCCGCCGACTCCTATAAGCTTAACGATTTCATATCTCCCATCAAGCTTTTTTCCAATGTTTTTATCCATTAAATCAACTCTCCTGAATTTGTTTTAGACTTTTATCCGACTAATATCAGCAATTTTCAATAACTGCAAGAGTTACATTATCATATCCGCCTTTTTCAAGTGCAAGATTTATCAGTTGACCTGCAGAATCTTCAATAGTACTGCAATTAATTACATCAAGGATTTCATCAGCACTGCAGCACCCGTGGAGTCCATCAGAACAGATAAGTAATCTTCCCTCGGTAAGATCTATTTCAAAATAGTCAGCAACAACATCCTTTTCTACCCCTACTGCCCGGATAAGCATATTTTTCTTTGGATGATCCTCCTTTTCCTTTTCTGTAATCTTTCCCTGATCTATCAGCATCTGTACAAATGAATGATCTACTGTTATCTGCTCAATTTTATCTTTAAGACAGATATATGCCCTGCTGTCGCCTACGTTTACAATATGAGCTATACGCGACTTTGCATCCACGAAAGCTGTTACACATGTTGAACCCATACCAAGCTTTTCAGGTTCTGCATGTGCTGTATTAAAAACAACTGAATTAGCAGTTGTTACAGTAGACATCAGAAGATTTCTTATGCTGTTCGGAGAAAACGATGTATCATAACCGGAAAGAAATTTATTGAAAACGACCTCAGCCGTTATACTGCTTGCATCAAGCCCCGAACTTTCTCCGCCCATTCCGTCACATAATACAACAAATACTGAATCCCCTATCATTTCGCTTCTGACAACATCCTGATTCTCAGTTCTGCACAGACCGATATTTGAATAACTCACTATTTTCAAATTTTCTCACCTCTTATTTTCTCAAAATCTCTTCTCAGCTGACCGCAGGCCGCTTCTATATCAGTTCCAAGCTTACGACGAATCGTCGCATTAACGCCAAGGCGTTCAAGCTCATCACGGAATTTTTCAACGTGTCTGCCTGATGATGAATAGCTTCTTTCTTTTACATTATTTACTTCTATAAGATTGACATGACATATCATTCCCTTTAACAGGCTTGCAAGATTACGTGCATCCTCAGATGATGAGTTTACATTTTCTATTACAGCATATTCAAAGGTTATACGCCTTCCCGTCGTTTTAGTGTAACTGTGACAGGCAGCAATAAGCTCATCGAGTGCGTATTTTCTGTTTACAGGCATTATCATGCTTCTGTTTTTATTTGATGCACTATGAAGTGACACTGCTAAATTTATACTCAGATCTTCTTCAGCAAGCTGATATATCCGGGGAACAATTCCACATGTTGAAAGTGTTATATGTCTCTGACTTATATTATCACCCTCAGGTGATGTAACAAGTCTTATAAACTTTACAACATTTTCGTAATTATCAAGAGGCTCACCAATTCCCATCAGTACTACTCTGGATATTTTCTTTCCCAGGTTACGTTCTGCTTCATATTTCTGAAGAAGAATTTCAGATGAATCAAGATTTCTTATAAATCCAGCTATTGCTGAAGCACAGAAATCGCATCCCATCTTACATCCTATCTGAGTTGATATACATATTGACAATCCGAAGCTGTATTCCATTACTACAGCTTCAACAATATTACCATCATCAAGGCCATAAAGATATTTTACAGTATTATCTATAGAAGATTCAAGCTTTTGGACGATATTTAGGCATTTTATACAAAATTTCTCATCTAACTTTGTACGTAAATCGGCCGAAATATTAGTCATATCTGAAAAATCGCTGACCTTTTTGACATGAAGCCAGTCAAATATCTGTTTGGCACGGAATTTTTTTTCAGACATTTCCGAAACAATTATTGCTTCAAGTTCTTTAGATGTCAGAGATAGTATATCTTTTTTATCTGCCATGCTTACTCTTTCCTTTTTATTTTTGAAATAAAAAATCCATCACCGTTAAACGGATCTGTCCCAAGTGTCACTTTATAATCACCAAATGGATTCCCGAGTTCTTCAAAAAAAGAAACTCCTTTAAAATTTTCATGTTCTGAAAGAAATTTATCTATTACCTGATCATTTTCTCTGGGGTTGAGGGTACATGTTGAATATACAAGCTCGCCACCTGTTTTTAAATACCTTGCCGCATTTTCAAGTATTTTATACTGCAGTTCAGGTAATTTTTCAAATTCTTCAGGTGATTTGTATCTTATATCAGGTTTTTTTCCCATAACTCCTATACCTGAACACGGAACATCACATAAAACCTTATCTGCATTCCTGAAGCGTTCATTGTACTCTGAAGCATCACCGACAAGTGTCTCAATGTTTTTTATTCCAAGCCTCTTAGCACCCTGTTTAATCAATTCAACCCTTGACTGATGAATATCAAAAGCATAAATATGACCTGTATTATTCATAATTTCTGCCATTGTGAATGCTTTTCCACCGGGAGCCGAACATAAATCAAGAACAGTTTCTCCCTCACACGGTGCAAGAGCTGCACAGGCAAGCTGTGATGAAATGTCCTGAACATGAAATCTTCCTTCACTGAATGCCCTTGTCTTTACAAGATTTCCTCCTGATACCTGAGAGCAAAAATCAGGAAAGTTTTTTTTATCTGCAATAATAGGGCCAAGGCCGTCAAAAAATTTGTCTTCATCCTTATAAATACTGTTGATTCTCAGATAAACGGGTGGTTTATTATTCAGACGTTCAAGAAATGTTTCAGCAAACAAGCTTCCATAACCGTCATAAAGTATTTTTATTATTCCCGGATCTACAGAATACCGCACTGAAAGACATTCCATAGTTTCTTCAGGTTCATGGAATTTACAGCCGTCTCTGATAAAATGTCTGAGAACTGCATTTACAAAGCCTGCTGCACTTGCAAGTTTAAAGCTTCGGACAAGCTTTACGCTTTCGTTTACAGCTGCATTGTCAGGAATTCCATCCATATATTTAATCTGATATATTCCCATACGCAGTATATTCAAAACAGTCGCATCAAGCTTTTTTATACTCTTGTTGCTATACAGAGAGATAATATAGTCAAGAGTAATTTTCCGCTCAATAACTCCATAATACAGTGATGTTATAAATCTTCTGTCCTGCTGCGAAATATTCTGATCTGACAGTACATTGTCAAGAAGTATATTTGAATAGCTGTTGTCCTTAAATGTTTTATTCAGAAGCTTAAGGGTTTCTTTCCTATTATTTTCCATAATGTATTCCGTTCCGATAATTAAATACCTGATTGTAGTTTCACACCTTTTTCCAGTCTGTTGCCTCTTAAATAATCTGCAGACTTTAGTCTTTTTCCGCCCTCCGGCTGAATTTCAGTAAGCCTTATAAGCTTTCCGTCACCGCATACAACACTGAAATCTGATATATTTTCTATAAGTCCTGTATCTTTTGAGTCAGTATTTCCGGCAAGCTCTGATCTGAATATTTTTATTCTCTTGCCGTTTATAAACGCATAACCTGTTATCGCTCTTATTTTATTATGTATTGTAAGAGCCGGCTGACTGAAATCCAGGGCTGACATATCCTTGGTTATCATAGGTGAATATGATGAGTCTGTGTCAGACTGAGGAATTCTTTTCAAATTTCCTGCCTTGAGAGCTGTCAATGTCTCAAGGAGAACCTCAGCGCCACACTGCGAAAGTCTGTCATGAAGTTCTGAAAGTGTCTCATTTTCGTCAATTGAAACCTTTTTAGTTATAAGCATATCCCCTGTATCAAGGCCTTCTGCCATCATCATAGTTGTAACACCAGTCTCTTTTTCACCGTTAAGAATGCTCCACTGTATAGGAGCTGCTCCTCTGTATTTAGGAAGCAGTGAAGCATGGACATTTATACATCCGTACTGAGGGATGTCAAGTATCTGCTTTGGTAGTATTTTTCCATATGCAACAACAATTATCAGATCAGGCTTTATGCTATTAATAACTGATAATGCCTTTTCGGCATCCTCGCCCTTTTTAAGTGACAGAGGCTGATATACATCAATTCCAAGCTCAGTCGCTGCTGCTTTTACAGGAGTCGGTATCAGCTTATATCCTCTGCCCTTAGGCTTATCAGGCTGTGTAAATACTGCTTTTATATTTTCACTGCTCTCCGCAAGTGCTTTCAGGCAAGGAACCGCAAAATCTGGAGTACCCATAAAAATAATGTCCAATATTTATTCCCCCGGTTTAACAAATTCATCTACCAGCTCTGTAAAAAGCTTTCCGTCAAGATGATCAATTTCATGACATGCACATCTGCAAAAAAGACCGGTAAGTCTTTTTTGATAATAATTTCCGTTTCTGTCCTGTGCCCTTAGTGTACAGCTGTACGGTCTTTTTACATATCCCCATGCACCAGGACACGAAAGACATCCTTCAACACCACGCTGTTCACCTGATACATCAGTTATTTCAGGATTAATAAGTTCAATAAATCCTTCACCTACGTCAATTATTGCAACTCTTTTAATAATTCCTACCTGAGGTGCAGCTATTCCATAGCCCTGAGCTTTATAGAGAGTATCCTTCATATCATCAAGAAGTATCCACAGTCTCTCATCAAATTTTTCAACTGTTCTGCATTTTTTGTGTAATACATCCTGTTCGCTTGTTACTATATTTCTAATTGCCATTTTATTCATCCTTTTATATAATTTCACCGTTTATATCGGCGTATATGTTTACATTTGAAAATTCACGGTATTCTGATGTCCTGAGAAGAACCTCGCGTATAAATTCCCGCAAATTCTTATTATTCTTGCATTTAAGTATCAGACGGTAACGATATTTTCCGTTTACCTTTGCAACTGCTGATTGTGTAGGTCCTAAAACTCTGAGTGGGAATCTGATTTTCTCTTCTGATATTATATCTCTGATAATGTTAAGAACTGTATCCGCTGCAATACTGGCTTTGGTTTCTGACACAGCTGATATTCCTATTACACATATATCACATACAGGAGGAAAAATAAGTGTCTTTCTCAGAGCTATCTCTTCATTATAAAAGCCTGCATAATCCTGATTTGCTGCAAGATTTATAACATAATGCTCCGGGATAAATGTCTGAAGATATGCTCTGCCGTTTTTATCACCTCTGCCGCTTCTTCCGGCTACCTGTGTAATAAGTGAGAACGTTCTTTCATAACTCCTGAAATCTCCGGCAAAAAGCGCCTTGTCTATTGAAAGAATACCTACAAGTGTGACATTAGGAAAATCAAGTCCTTTTCCTATCATCTGTGTTCCTATCATTATATCATATTTACCGTCAGCAAAATCTTTAAAGCTTTTCTCATATGCATATCTTGAAAATGTAGTATCTGCATCCATTCTCAAAATACATGCAGAAGGAAAAAGCAACTTAAGTTGTTCTTCCATTTTCTGAGTTCCAAAACCTGCCTTTTTAAAGGCCTTTCCTCCACATGACGGACATTCTGACGGCTGCTCTGAAATATTTCCGCAGTAATGACATATAAGTGAGTTATTTGCTTTATGAAATGTATATGGAACACTGCAGTTCGGACAATACAGTGGCTGGCCGCATTCTGCACATGTTATAACCGTATGATAGCCTCTCCTGTTAAGCAGCAGTATAGTCTGCTCACCTGTTTTAAGATTGTGATTTATCTCATCAGTAAGCACCTCACTGAATTCACTCATATTCCCATTGCTGCGTTCCAGTCCCATATCAACGATTTCTACCTTGGGAAGATTAGCATTATGAAAACGCTGATTAAGCTCAAGTAATTCATATATGCCCTTCTGTGCATAATAATAACTTTCAATTGAAGGAGTTGCAGATCCAAGAAGAAGTACACCATTATGCTTTCTGCACCTTTCCTTTGCCACAGCGGATGTGGTGTAACGCGGTGCACTGTCAGATTTGTATGAACGTTCACCTTCTTCGTCCATAACTATCAGACCTATATTTTTAAAAGGTGCAAATACAGCACTCCTTGTTCCTATTACTATATCGGCCATTCCACGGCTTATACGCTTATACTCATCAAGTCTTTGTGAAAGTGAAAGATTACTGTGAATAACAGCAACCCGGCTTCCGAACATTATGCGAAATTTTGCAACAGTCTGAGGTGTAAGTGATATTTCTGGAATAAGCATCATAGCTTGTCTGCCGAGCTTCAGAGTATATTCAATCAACTTTATAAATACAGCTGTTTTTCCACTTCCTGTAATTCCGTGAAGAAGAAAACATTTAGGTGACTGTGAGCGGATAACCTCATATACATGTTCAAATACTTTGTACTGTGAATCTGAAAGTTTTATTTTATTCAGGGCATCCGGATCAAAATTCCCGGTCTCTGACACACTCAGGTCTTCTACAGTAAATTCTTCAGCAATGTTGTTTTTTATAAGGTTATTTATTACCGCATTAGTAACACTGCACACATAGCAGATTTCCTTTACAGCTGCTGAATCGTTTTCTTCAAGAAGCTTTATTACCTGCATCTGTTTAGGAGTTACCTTAAAAAAAGTTTTATTTTTCACAAAATGGTCAGTCAGCCTTATCATTTTAATGAATTTATCGTTAATTTTCTGATTAGCATTGCTTATTTTTCTGATAACACCTTTTTCTGTAAGGGAATCAATAATCTTTTTTTTCCCTGGACTCAGTGATGAATCAATAACTTCATCAAACTCACGTCTGCTTCTGGCATTTTTAAGGAAGCAAACGATATTGCGTTCTTCATCAGTAAGTGAACTGTAAACTGCACTGCCTGTAAGCTCATATTTTTCATTTACTGTTATATTCATTCCTGACGGAAGTATTGTTTTTATTGCATCATAATACGTACAGAATGTATTTTCTTTGAGCCAGTAAATCATTTCAAGCATTTCACTGTTTATAACCGGCTCAGTGTCAACTACAGAAACAAGCGGCTTGAGTTTTATCTGAGGCGTACTATCCTCAATATCAAGTATCAATCCCGCTCTTTTTCGTCCTCCCCGTCCGAATGGCACTATTACACGTACTCCACGGACAGCCGTTTCATAAAGTTCCAGTGGAACAATATATGAAAACGGCTTGTCAAACGAATATGCAACATTATATACGGCAACCACTGCCGTTCTGACATTGTCCGCCATAACATCCTGCATTATTTCTTCTGCTCTTCTTCATTGTCTTCTTCAGTATATTCAACAATTTTGTACTTTCCGCCTGCAAATTCTTCTACAGCTGTCTTAACAGGCTTCTCTTTGAGAATTTCATTTTTTTCATAGATTTCATCGGCAATCTCTCTTGCTCTTTTTGCAACACCGATAACTAATGAATAGTAACTTTCATTTTTTGTAATAATCTGAGTAATAGCTGGTCTAAGCATTATTTAACACCTCATCAATAAATTTGTTCTGACTTTCTGATCTGAGCTTCTGTGAATGTATAACTGTTTTAAAGTCTTCAACTGCCTTATCAAGTTCACCATTTACTATTATATAATCATATTCATGTGCAAAGCTTATTTCATGTGCGGCCTCTGAAACACGCTGATTTATTATCTCCGCACTTTCAGTGCCTCTTTTTTTAAGTCTTCTTTTAAGTTCCTGTACTGATGGAGGAGCAATAAATATAAATACAGCATCAGGACACTTTTTCTTGATCTGCATTGCTCCCTGAACTTCTATCTCAAGAATAACGTTTTTTCCTTCATCAAGCTTCTGGAAAACCTTATCTCTTGGTGTTCCATAATAATTTCCGCAATACTGTGCGTATTCAAGCATGCCATCATTCTCTATAAGATTTTCAAACTGATCTTTTTGCAGAAAATGGTAATTAACTCCGTCAGTTTCACCCTCCCTGGGTTGTCTGGTAGTAGCCGATACTGAATAATAAAACTCATCGCTCTTAAGTATCTCTGCGAGTATCGTTCCTTTTCCGCATCCTGACGGTGCAGAAACAACAATAAGAATGCCTTTACTCATCATCTTCATTTCCTCTCTCATCATTACATCTGAGTGCAATAGTTTCAGGCTGCACAGCAGAAAGAATAACATGATCACTATCCATAACAAGAACCGACCTGGTCCTGCGACCAAATGTAGCATCAATCAACATTCCCTTATCTCTTGAATCCTGAACTATTCTTTTTACCGGTGCTGATTCAGGACTTACAATAGAAATAAGTCTTGCTGATGAAACCATATTGCCATAACCAACGTTAATAAGTTTCATTTTCCGATTAACCTCACATGTCTATTCGATGTTTTGAATCTGTTCACGGATCTTTTCTATTTCGGACTTTATATCTATAACAATTTTTGTTATATCCAGGTTCTGTGCTTTAGAACCTATTGTATTTGCTTCCCTGTTCATTTCCTGAACTATGAAATCAAGCTTGCGTCCGACAATATTTTCGTGATCTATCAGATCCCTGAACTGCGAAATGTGACTTAACAACCTCACTGTTTCTTCATCAACTGCAGTTTTTTCTGCAAAAATTGCAGCTTCTGTAAAAATTCTCTGTTCGTCGATTGAACTGTCACCAAGAATTTCAGAAAGTCTTGCATATAATCTGTTTCTATAATTATCTGTGATTTCAGGCGATAGATGATCAATCTGCTTTACCATTTTCTCAATAACATCAAGTCTGCTGCATACATCATCACTTAATTTCATTCCTTCACATTCTCTCATACTCAGGAATTTTTTTGAAGCAGCTGCTGCAACCTGTTTTACGTCATTTAATATATCATCTTCATCATCTTCAGCTTTTGAAACATTAAACACATCAGGAAAGTTCATAATCTGTGAGAGTGACAGATCATTCATAAGTCCAAGCATATTATTGGCTTCTTTGAGTGCATTTATATATCCCTGTGCTATAGATAAATTTACTTTAACAACAGTATCACAGGCTTCTTCATTTGTAATTGAAACCATGAGCTCTGTCTTTCCCCGTGAAATGTCGTTATGTACAAGTTTTTTTAAAGGCTCTTCAAGATAACTGTATGCTCTTGGAACCTTTACTGTAAGTTCACTGTATCTGTGATTTACAGATTTTATTTCAACAAGAATGTCCCTGCCGTTTAAAATCATTCTTTCTCGCCCGAAGCCGGTCATGCTTCTTACCATAATAAAAAATCCCTCCGGTCAGTCTGTAATCTGTCAGGAGATTGTTATAAGAAAAATTTAACAATAAAACTCCAATTTACTCATTATAATATTATATCACCCTATTGCTAATAAATCAAGCTTTTTTAATCCTTAAACTTTTTAAACTTTATTATAGTATTATTTTTTACAGCATTGACAATTTTCACACTACATATTATAATTAATTTGTGTATCCTAAAAATCTCACATAATTCATATGTTATTGTCAAAACTACTGGATTTATGGTACTTTCTAATACACGCATACACATGAAAAGTATATATTTAACTAATACACGCGAAAGGACCGGAACTTAATTATGAAAAAAATTACTGTAGAAACATCACAACCGTATAATGTCCTTATTGAACAGGGAATTCTGGGGCATTGTGGTCAGATAATTGCAGATACTGTAAAAACACGATATGCTGCCCTTATAACTGACGATATCGTTGACAGACTGTATGCAGACATTGTTATAAAATCTCTTGAAGAATCAGGATTTAAAATAAAAAAGTTTGTATTTGCAAACGGAGAAACCTCAAAATGCTCCGATAACCTGAACAATATATATACTTTTCTTGCTGAAAATAATATTACACGTACTGACTGCATAATTGCACTCGGCGGAGGCGTTACCGGAGATATTTCAGGGTATGCAGCAGCTACCTATCTGCGTGGAATTAAATATATACAGATTCCTACTACACTCCTTGCACAGATTGACAGCTCTGTAGGTGGAAAAACTGCTATAAATCTTCCTTGCGGCAAAAATCTTATCGGTGCGTTCAAGCAGCCTGAAGTTGTAATATGTGATCCTCTTACATTAAAAACCCTTTCTGACAAAATAGTTTCTGACGGAATGGCAGAGGCAATAAAATATGGTATGATACGTGACAGAAAGCTGTTTGACATTATTTCGCAGCACAACCTTCAGAATTACTTTGATGCTGTGGATGATATTATTTTCCGCTGTGTTTCAATCAAAAGTGAAATAGTAAAAAACGATGAGCATGACCGTGGTGAACGTATGCTCCTGAATTTTGGCCATACTCTTGGTCATTCAATAGAAAGCTTTTTTAATTATAAAAAATACACACATGGAAGTGCAGTTTCTATGGGAATGTACCTGATAACCAAAAGAGCTGCTGAGCTTTCATTATGCAGCATTGAATCACTTTCTCTTCTAAAGAATGTTCTTAATTCATACGAGCTTCCGCTTAACCCGACAGCTGATTTAAAAGACCTTGTTCCTCTATGCTGCAACGATAAAAAATGCGAGTCAAAATCAATAAATATAATAATCTGCAGTGACATCGGAACGTCATATATAAAAAAAATGCCTTTGTCTGAATTTTACTCATTCATGGACTTATAAACGGAGGTAACTAATGGACTTAACAATAATTCCACATAAGCTTTCAGGTGATGTCAGCATTCCATCCTCCAAAAGCATTGCTCACCGTTGTCTGATTTGTGCAGCTCTTGCTGACGGAGTTTCTAAAATAAAAAATATCAGTATGTCACAGGACATATATGCTACAATCAACGCTCTTGAATCTCTTGGAGCAAAATTTGATATTGACAAAAGTTCAATTACTGTAACAGGTATTTCAAACGCAAGCAGAACAGCTGATATTGACTGCGGAGAAAGCGGTTCAACACTCCGTTTTATTATTCCCGTTGCATGTGCAATCGGTACTCAGTCTGTTTTTTCAGGACATGGACGTCTTCCGGAAAGACCGATTGACATTTACATTCGTGAGCTTTCTTCAAAAGGAATAACATTTTCCTATAATAACACCATGCCGTTTACAGTCAGCGGTACTCTTTCAGGCGGTAATTTCTGCGTTGAAGGCAATGTTTCATCACAGTTTATTACAGGACTTATGCTTGCACTTCCCTTATGCAGTCAGGATTCACATATCTGTCTTACTTCCCCTCTCCAATCAGAACCTTATGTGAATATAACAATAGAATGTCTCAGATACTTCGGAATAAAGATTGAAAAAACAGAAAGAGGATATTTCATAAAAGGAAATCAGAAATATTCTCCGGCAGAATATACAGTTGAAGCAGATTTTTCACAGGCTGCATTTTTCATTGTTGCAAATTCCATAGGCAATAAAATTAATATTACAAATCTTCCCAATTATGTTTGTTCTGCACAGGGAGATAAGAAAATCATTGAAATTGCTGAGCATTTATGTTATAATAAAAAAGCTGGAATCAAAGATGATCTTTATATAAATGCATCTGATATTCCAGATCTTGTACCCATACTTTCAGTTCTCTGTTCATTGTCAGAATGCCGTACACATATTACAAATGCTGAAAGACTTAAAATAAAAGAAAGTGACCGTCTTGAGACAACAGCCCGGATGCTCAGTAACCTCGGAGGAAATGTTGTCAAAACAGAAAACGGGCTTATTATTTCACCAATAAGTTCTTTCAGTGGTGGAACAGTTGACAGTTATAACGACCATCGTATTGCAATGGCTGCAGCAATTGCAGCTACCGCTTCAACAGAAACTGTTTATATTAAAAATTTTGACGCTATAAAAAAATCATACCCGGATTTTCTTCCGGACTACAAAAAATTAGGAGGAGCAGTGTGCAATGGCATCACTTTGGAATAATCGCATATCTATATCAATATTCGGCGAATCTCATGGAGCTGCTATCGGAGTCGTAATTGATAATCTCCCACCGGGTGAATATATCAGAACTGAAGAACTTACAGCATTTCTTGCAAGACGTGCACCTAAAAAGAACAAAACATCCACACCACGTTCAGAACAGGATCTCCCTCAGATAATGTCAGGCATTTATAATAACAGAACAACAGGTACACCATTATGTGCTTTTATACAGAACACGGACACACACTCAAATGACTACAATAATGTTAAAACTCTTGCAAGACCCGGACATGCAGACTATACGGGCACAAAACGCTATCAGGGTTTTAATGATGTACGTGGTGGTGGTCATTTTTCAGGAAGGCTTACAGCTCCTCTTGTGTTTGCCGGTGCCGTTTGTGCACAGATTCTTGAAAGAAGAGGAATTTATACAGGTGCTCATATTGCGGAAATTCATAACATTAAAGATAAAAGCTTTAATTATACGAATATTACACGTGATCAGATAATTAGTATCCGTAAAAAAGATTTTCCGGTTATCGATGATAATGCCGGTGAACTTATGATAAAGGATGTAGAAAAGGCACACAATACACTTGACTCTGTAGGCGGAATTATTGAATGTGCATGTATAAACATACCATCAGGCATTGGTTCACCTATATTTGATGGACTGGAAAACACAATTTCTCAGCTGGTATTCGGAATACCTGCTATCAAGGGAATTGAATTCGGGGCAGGTTTTAAAGCAGCGCAGATGCTCGGGAGTCAGAATAATGATGAATTTTATGTTGACGATCATGGGCATGTCCTTACAAGAACAAACAATCACGGTGGTATTCTGGGAGGAATATCATCAGGAATGCCTCTGGTATTCAGGGCTGCTGTAAAGCCTACACCATCTATCTCTCAGTCTCAGAATACTATTGATTATACACAGCTTATGAATGACGTTATTACAATAAAAGGCAGACATGACCCATGTATTGTTCCTCGTGCAGTTCCATGCATTGAGTCAGCTGCAAATATTGCAATTCTTAATCACATTCTTGATTATCCTAATTTTTAATAAGTATTATTCCGGAGGAAATTCAAAATGAATTATCAGCCTAATGATCTTAATTCTGTAAAAATACTCATTTGCTATCTCTTATATAATCTTGAAGCAGAAATAGATTCAGAAGCACTTTACGACATTGCAGTAGAATCCGGCACTATAAATTACTTTTATTATAACGAAGCAATAGACGAGTTAATAATTAATGATACTATTTTTTCAAACGCTGATGATGCCGGTCACCTCTTTTTTTCTCTGAGCAAAAAAGGGATTGAATTTGTAAAAGATTTTTCTTCATATGTACAACGTTCCTTCAGAGACAGACTTATGTATTCAGCAATGCAGTACAAAGCAAAACTTCTGCAAAACGCCAGTCTTTCTCTGGAATATGACAATACCGAAAACGGATGTAATCTTATATGTAAAATTTCTGATAAAGACAAACTTCTTGTTGATCTGAAATTATTTACTCAATCACAGACTCAGGCAGAACTTATAGGTGAAAGAATAAGCTCAGATCCGTCAAAATTTTATTCGAATTTTATGGATTTTATTCTTTCTAAAAAGCCGCTTAACGATGATGACGAAGAGTCTTGATCGTAAACAGCATCAACCTTTAGTAATAAATTTTAATCCAATATAACAAAATATTCAATAAAATCCTGTATCAACTTTAGTAATCTGAGTTGATACAGGATTTTTTTCGAATTTTAAAATTGCGTATTCTTTTAAATTTTTTCTTAAGCTAAGAAAGTAAAAAATATTTCAGGTTTTACATGCAAAAGACGGGGCAGCCTAAGCTGCTCCGTCTTTTATTATACAATTTTCAGATTAATTTATGATATTAACCCTCAAGAAGTATTTTAACAAGGTGAGCAAGGTCTGATACTGTAATCTTACCATCCTTGTTTATATCACCGTTAGGAACCTGATCCTTACCAACTACAAGCAGTAAGTACTGTTTAAGTTTGAAGAGATCTCTTGTATTTACAATTCCGTTATTATCAACGTCGCCTACAATAACAGGTTTTGTTGTTGTTGTTGATGTCGTCTGTGCTGTTGTCTGCGCTGTTGTCTGTGCTGTTGTCTGCGCTGTTGTCTGCGCTGTTGTCTGCGCTGTTGTCTGTGCTGTTGTCTGTGCTGTTGTCTGTGCTGTTG